>JGI994J12354_10003361_pt1 | contig 15001 bp, 14 predicted proteins | sample IntmicLarv3ML3BL_FD_12354 | JGI IMG/M metagenome (IMG submission 12354)
TCTCGCTTATCGGTTTCAGAATTTATTTTTTCGATATATCCTTTTTTTATAAGCGCATTAACTTTGTATGTTGCATTCGGCAAAGATATTTGCACAAACTCGGCAAATTGACTTATCGTAGGTTTATTCAATGAAAAAATAACCTCTACGGCAAAAGCCTCGGATGCGCTTAAACTGGAGTCTCTTTCATTAAGACGCTCAAAAATTCCGCGATAAAAATTTAATTTGAATTTTAAATAAACATCATTGAAATATTTTTCTAACATAATTAATCTCCTTAGCGTTCCAATTTCTCGATATTCTGAAAAACGATTGAAGCGTGTAACTATTAAAAACCAAGAAAGTTTTCCATATATAATTAAAAGAATTTAATTAAAAATTTTTAATTATTATAGCATGAATTTATGCTTTGTCAACATGTTTTAAATAATATTTTGAAAATTATATAAAATGCATAGTGAACCACCTCGTCGCAAGCAGACGAGGTGGTTCATTGCCATCGCGAAAATAAACTGGACAGCGTTTTTAATTTTGTATAATATAAAATCATACCATCGAACTATCGGACTATCAGAAAAAAAGAAAGGCAGGTGAATTGTTGCCGCGAAATATTTTGCGGCGGCGATTTTATGAATATCAGTATATTTAAAGCTATAGGACCTATTATGATTGGTCCGTCAAGTTCACACACCGCGGGCGCGACTAAACTTGCAAGAATCTCAAGAAAAATTGTCGGCAAGTCATATAATCATGTTTCATTCGGATTGCACGGCTCATTCGCGAAAACTTATAAAGGGCACGGCACGGATTACGCGCTTGTCGGCGGTGCTTTGGGATTAAAAGAAGATGATTTGAACATTCCCCATTCATTTAAAATGGCGGAAGAAAAAAAATTAACATTTGATTTTTATGAAATCGAATTGGAGGGCGCTCATGAAAATTCGGTGAAAATAACTTTCAGCATGAATGACGGAACTGAAAAAAATATTTGCGGCTCTTCTTTGGGCGGCGGGCAAGTTTTAATCACAAAAATTGATGATTTTGAAACGGAATTTTCGGTAAACTCAACAACGATTTTAATTATGCAAAACGATGAAGCGGGCGTTACAAACAAAGTTACGGGAGTGCTCGCAAGAAATAATATTAATATCGGGATTATGAAATTAAGCCGTGTATCAAAAGGCGGCGTCGCTTTCTGCGTTATCGAAACCGACCACCCCGTCGATGATTCCGTAAAAAACGAATTACAAGAAATTAAACAAATTATTAATCTTAAAGTGATTAATATCGAGGAGGATTTTTGATATGTATAAAAATTTCAGTGAATTACTTAAAATCGCAGAAGAAAAAGAGTCCCCTCTTTGGAAAGTTATTTTGGAAAGCGAAACACAATTATCAAATACGACGCAAGAAAATATTATGTCAAACATGTTGAAGCATTTTAACGTTATGGAAGAATCAGCGAAAAAAGCGTTGGAAAATTCACCGCAAACAGCTTTTAATCTGATTTACGGCGTTTCAAAAACACAAAATAAATATACGGAAAAAAACGAAACACTCGCGGGGCATTTAATAAATAAAGTTATGGCGCTCGCGCTTTCTTCAAGCGAAGTTAATGCGACGATGGGAAAAATTTGTGCCGCTCCGACCGCAGGCGCATGCGGAATTTTACCCGCGGTTTTAATCGGATTAAAAGAAGAATTTGATTTCTCGATAGATAAAACACTGAAAGGCTTGCTGACTGCGTCGGGAATCGGCGCGCTTATTATGCAAAATGCAACCGTTTCGGGCGCGGAGGGCGGCTGTCAGGCAGAATGTGGAGTCGCGGCTTGCATGGCGGCTTGTGCGGCTGTGGAAATGAAAGGCGGAACTCCCGCGATGGCTCTTAACGCGTGCGGAATCGCGCTGACAAATGTTATGGGCTTGGTCTGCGACCCGATAGCGGGATTGGTGCAGGAACCTTGCGCAAAAAGAAATGCATCGCAGGCAGTGAATGCGATAATCTCGGCGGATTTGGCTCTCGGCGGAATGAAAACAGTCGTCACGCTTGACGAAACCGTAAATGCCATGTATCAAGTCGGCAAACAAATGCCTATCGCAGTCAGAGAAACCGCAATGGGAGGAATCGCGGCAACTCCGACGGCAAAAAGTATCTCGAAAAAACTTAAAAATGAAAAGTTTGTAATACAAAATTAAATGTTTCGCGTTGATATTTAGATTAACATAAAATCTGATTATTCCTAAAAAACAAATTTGGTTCTTTCTGAATTTTGAGTATTTATTTTTCGCAAAGGCTCGCTCCGCCCGATATCAAAAATACGGCTTCAAAGCGAAAAATTTTACATACATTTAAAATTAAGAAAGAACCTTAAATTTTGCGAAATCATTTTAGATTTCCTTGTGTTTGCTTTCACATTCCGTTATTGTATATTTATTAAATACAAATTTATTTAACTGTAACTTCCCCACTCCACACGCATTTTTTCTGCGCTTCATCGACATCTCGAATTTTTATCAAACTCAAATACTCGTCCTTAATAAATATTTTAACTCGTGAAATTTCCAAACCTTTCACCGCAAATTTTGAAATCCATTCATCATTTACCACAGAACTTTCTTGAAATTCTAAAAATTCATTATCTTGATTAAACACCGACAAATCAAACTCCGCATATTGTTTTCTGTTTAATTCCTCTTCATACGAAATAGGCTCATCGCCCACACTTTTCAGCCATTCATTTGTATCGCCCCAAATTTCCGTAAATTCTTCTTCCGTAAATTCTTCGGGCGTTCTTATTGTATAAGGCGCATCGGAATAAACGATAATTTGATAAGGCGAAACTAAAACTTTTTTCACGCCGAATCCCGCTTCATTTTTTTCATTCACTTCAATTAATTCGGCATCTTTGTCTATTTCGTAAGGAATTGAAAGTTTCCATTCGCCCTCGATTATTTCGCTGATTTCGATACCATCTGTGATTGGCGCGTCGATTCTGTCAAATCCGAATCTTGAAAAATCCAAATTAAATATCCCGTTTTCATTTTCGATATTCTTAAAATCAATTTTCATCATGCCGATTAGCGTATTATCATCGACAACTTTGCCCTCTATAAAATTATTTGCAAATTCAATTTTTTCTTCGTTTAATAAATTCCACTCACCCTCAGTATACATATAATTAGCGGTCGTATCTCCGTATCCGCTTGTATAATGTGCCGTCATTTTTTCAAAACCGCCTTTTTCGGATTTAACCTCAAAAGTTATAAATAATGAAAATCCGTCGGAATAAACTTCCGATGCGGTAACTTTCACGCCGTTATTTTCAGCCGAATAATTCGTATTTGCATATGAAATCGTTTCATTTATTTCATTTGTTTTTGTTATTTCCGTATTCAATCCATTCGTTTCGGGAATTAATTTTTGTGCTTTGTCTTTATAATCACCCGAAAACGTAACGTCATTTTCTACACTCTCGAATATTTTTCCGATGAACGGAATTTTTGCGGCTAACGCAGGATTATCCGCGTAAATTTTCGCACTCAAGGCGAGAATTACAGTCGTCCCCACCGCTACTTTCAGCCAAGTTTTCGATTTTTTATTTCCTGTGAATATTTCCGCGGGTGCGTCTGGCAGATTATCCAATGTATTTCTAAACTTTTCGGATACATTTGCGGGAACTTCAATATCCTCTTGCAATCTTTTTATAAACTCCTCATATTTTCCCATAGTTTTTTTGCTCCTTTCCCACATCATAAAATTTTTCAACTTGTTTTCTCGCTTCAACCAAGCGCGCTTTCACCGTGCTTTCGCTGATATCTAAAATTTGGGCAATCTCTCTTACTTTAAAGCCGTCCACATAATAAAGAATAATAATTGTTCTGAATTTTTCGGCTAAAACGTCCAAAAGCAAAGTCCATTCTATATTTGCGAATCCGTTTTCAAAATCCCCGCGCTCGGGTTGTTTTTCGTTTGATATAAATTTCGTTTTCTGTTTATAAATAGAATTACACTTATTTATTAAAATGCGAATGAGCCAAGTTTTAAAATATTTATTTTCGCGAAGTTCCGATATTTTTTCCCAACATATCAAGGCTGTTTCCTGCATTGCGTCCGCTACGTCTTCGTCGTTTTTCAAAATCGCTTTTGCAACTTTATACATAGCCTTTTCGTTTTGCTTAAAAAGTTCGGCGAATGCTTTTTTATCATGTCGCTTTGCTTTTTGAATTAACATATCCGTTTCGTATATTTCCAAAAACTTTACCCTCCTTTTTTTGTGAGCACTCTTTGTTTGTTACACATATTAGATAAACAAGTTTCTCATTTGGTTATAATTTTTTTAAAAAATATTTTAAAGAGGTCAAAACGGATTTAATCAAACGTCGAAAAAATATTTGTTTTGCTCGACACAATATATATAATTAAAATTTGTAAAAAAATACTCCTGCTGTAATCAGCAAGAGTAAATTAAAATTACTTACTTTTTTTCTTGATTTTTTCTTGATTTTCTTTTTCTTCATATGCCTGCATTATTTCTATGTATGCGGAAACTACACCGAAAAAGGTTTGAACATCATCAAACGAACATATTTCCAAAAGACTATCCAAAGTTAGGCGCAAATCTTCGTTATCATAAGCTTTATGCGCCTTGCTTAATTTCACGCCCTCTTCCGTCGCATATATTAAAACCTGCTTTGAGTCCTCGGAATATTTCTCTCTGTAAATATAACCCTTTTTTTCCAACCTGGAAACCATTTGCGAAATCGCACTTTTAGTTTTGCGCCAAAGTTTTGCGAGTTTGGTAATCGTAATCCCGGGGTTTTCCTCAATACTTGTGAGAGTGTGAATCTCAACCATTGTAAGAAATTCCCCCGTTCCATAATCTCTGAGTTGGTTTGAATATTCGTTTTGCATAGAAATAAATTGGTATACGAGTTCCGTTTTCTGTGCGAAAATCTCATACCGTTTTGAATCTAAATCATTTTTTCTCATAATCCTCACTATTTCAATTTTTTGTACGCCGTCTTAATGAATCCGCCGAACACATCATGACTGTAAATAAATCCATTTTTTAAATAAAAATCAAGCGCGGCGTCATTTCCGTTTGAGATATAAACAAAAATTACGTTTACATCTGAAAAACTTTCTAACCATTCCATTGCTATCTTAAACAATTTTGAGCCTAATTTCAAGCCCCGATATTCTTCTTTAAAATATAAATTGCTCAAACAGCCTGTTTTTTGTGGCATTTCAAGCCAATCAGGATAAAATCCGATTCCACCCTCTGGTGCCCAATCGGGTCTGCTGTTTTTGCCCTCTTCCGTAACCATATCTATCGTGGAGAAAACATAACCTATCGGAATTTCCCCGTCTTTAACAACAACAACTTGCTTATCACGCGCGCCATCAAAACTTCTTTTCATTCTGGTATCAAAAGTCATTCCGTCAAAACATTCCGAGTGTAACATCGCCTGCTCTTTTTGAAATTTCATAAGTTCTTCGCAAAGTTCACGGCATTGCTCAATATCGTTTCCGTTAATTATTTCAATTTTAATGTCATTACTCATAGATATTTCCTCCTCTAAATTAATATCTTTTTAGGCTTATTGCATTTCCTTAACTTTAATGTTACAATATCCGCACAATGGAATAAAAGCAACTACTTACTTTATTATAACCCTAATCATCAAAACGTAAATTACACACCTCAAACGATAACTCATTAAATATTGCGCCCTGCATTTTTTGTGAATTAAATAATTTTCATTTTAAATAGCAATTTACATTTCTTTTAAAATCAACACTTTAAAATTCAAATTAAATAAAAATTCAGACGATAGACAATTCTGAGTATAATAGCAAAAATGTCCTTAAAATAAATTCGTATTAATAAAATTTAAATGGGGGTTTTAATTTTTATGAAAAACTATCTGAGTTCAATTCGCTTATTCGGATTATTTATATTCGTTACGTTTCTGTTTTGTATTGTTCCGACCGCTGAAATTTACGCCGAGCTGACGCCAAACATTGATTGGTATGATCCTAAAAATAATGAATTTATTATCTATTCGGCGGAAGAACTTGCAGGCTTGGCGAGCCTTGTAAACGGTCAAGTTCCCGAATATTCCATAGTTGCATTTAAGGAGAGAACTATAAAGCTCGGCAAAGATATCGATATGAGTTCATATGATAATTGGATTCCCATCGGAATTTATAATACTCATGCTTTTCAAGGTACATTTGACGGTTGTGGATATTCAATAAGAAATTTATCAATACAAAAACCTTCTGGTCAAGATGCATTATTTGGATTTATTGTGGACGCAAAAATAAAAGATTTATTCCTCACCGATACAACTATTTTTTTAGAGCCGCCATCTATACCTGACGGTAAGGCTGCCGGAGTTGCCGCATATTCGATACGTTCGCTTATATCTAATGTTCATGTGACCGGAAAAATAGGTAGGGCTTCTTATGTTACCGGCGGCATTATTGGTATGAGTGATACCACTAAAGTTGAAAATTGTTCCGTAAGCGGAGAAATCACCTCTGTTGAAACTGCCGGAGGCATCATCGGAATCGCAACCAACATTTCAACAGTTGAAAATTGTTATACATCCCTTGAAATAAACATTCTCAATTCTGTAAACAATACCGAGGGCATCGCCGGAGGCATTTGTGGCAAGGTGTTGAGATCAAAAGTGCAAAATTCTTCTAGTTCTTCAAATATTAATATCTCTGAAGATTGTGATAGCATTGGCGGAGGTATTTTGGGCATTGGGGATTATGCAAAAATCTCCAGTTGTTATTCGACAGGTAACTTGAATATGGTAGGTGCAAACTTAGTTTCTTCGGGCGGTATTGCAGGACATCTGGAGAGCAATAGTGAAGTTAAAAATTGTTACAGCGATGCAAATGTTTCTTCGTCAACTCGCGCAGGCGGTATTGTTGGATATATGCACACTTCTTCAATAGTTGATAGTTGTTATGCAACAGGCACGATAATTGCAACGAGGGAGCAAACAGAAAGGACAGGACCCGTAATCGCAGGCGGTATTGTTGGGTCTTGTTCTGATACGGACACGGAAAACAGGATATCAAATTGTGTTGCTCTGAACGATAAATTAGAAACAAAAGGAAAGGAACACGTGAACCGTGTCTTGGGCGCAAGTTATGCTCGCAAAAATATATTGTTTAATAATTGGGCGAAAAATTCAATGTCATTGATAACTGCTTCAGGCGGCAGAATGGCAGACCCCGGTAAAAATTATTATGACGGTGAAAGTGTTTCTTCAAACAATATAGGGTTTGCGTGGGCAAGCTTTGATACAGATGTATGGAATATTGAAACCGATAAATTGCCTACGCTCAAAAATGTCGGACTGCAAGAACATGCAGCCGAGGCAATGAATTCTATTTCGGCAAATGAAAATTCTGACGACATAAATGCTGCCACTGTAACCAATTTGAAAAAAGGAAATTTCGATGTAAAAGATTTATTATTAAAAATAATAATAATTGTGGTTTTGTCACAGATTATTATAGCTGCTATAGTTATAGTCTTTATTTACAGACGAAATACGAGATATTAAACCTCGCGGGATTTTAAATTAGTTTTATCCCTTTAAAAAAAGATTAATATAAAAAAATAACTCGCCTACTTTAAAAAAGCAAGCGAGTTATTTTTTTTATATTTAAAATATTTTTACTCTTTTATACCGCACATTTTTTTAACTATAACCGATAAAAATTTTGGTAATTTAACAACTCTGAACTTCACCAAAATCACCCTCTCGTTGTTTTTTGCCGCGCAAAGTTTTTTATTTTTTATAATAATTTATTGATGGCGCAGCATTTTCGTGCGTGTACCGATTGTATCAAACTAACATTTTTTCAGGCTCGGGATATTCAACGCCGAAAGTTTCAACAGTCATTTTGCTTATTTTTTGCGGATTCAAAGGTTTATCGGAATAATCAACCTGCTCCTCTGCGATTGTATCAACAGCTTCCATTCCCTCGATAACTTTTCCGAAAGCCGCGTATTGATTATCAAGATGCGGAGCATTTTTGTGCATAATAAAAAATTGGCTTCCCGCAGAATCCGGAATTGAAGTTCTCGCCATGCTCAAAACGCCTTGTTCGTGCAAAATATTATTTTCAAAATTATTTATGTTAAATTCGCCTTTAATGTGATATCCCGGTCCGCCCGTTCCCGTTCCTTCCGGACAACCGCCTTGAATCATAAAACCTTTTATTACTCTATGAAAAATAATTCCGTCGTAATAACCTTTTTTGATAAGCGAAATAAAATTGTTTACCGTATTCGGCACTTCTTTCGGATACAATTCCGCTTTTATAACATTTCCGTTTTCCATTTCGATTGTTACTATTGGGTTTGACATTTTTAAATTCCTCCTGTTTGTTTTAAGGCTTTTTTTATACCAAGGCACAAAGCCCTTACTTTTTATACCATATTTATACGCTGTCTTACAACCTCATATAATAAAATTCCGCTCGCGATAGATGCATTTAATGATTCCGCCTGCCCAATCATCGGGATTTTAACAAGCGAAGTTGCTTTTCCCGTTGCCGCATCGGAAATCCCGTTGCCTTCATTCCCGATTATAATCGCGATATTTTGCGTAAAATCAACTTCATATAAATATTTTTCTCCCGAAAGATGCGCCGCGAGAACGTTAATTTTATTTTCTTTAAAATATTCGATAACTTCCAAGACATCTTGAACTTCTATAATCGGCAGATTAAAAATCGAGCCTGCCGTTGCCCGAATCGTTTTTGAATTATATAAATCCACGCAGTTATTTCCCAAAATTAAAGCATCTGCTCCCGCGGCGTCCGCTGTTCTTATTAATGTGCCGACATTGCCCGGGTCTTGCAGATTTTCTCCTATCAAAAAAAAGCCGTTGCTTAAAGGTAACTTTTTAAAATTATATATCTTTTTATTTACAACAGCCAAAATCCCTTGCGGTGTTTTTGTGTTTGAAAGCTGATTAAATAAAAATGTTTTTGCAATATGTACTTCTGCCCGTGATTCCAGTTCTTTCAGAATTTCCTCGTTTTTTTCTTTGAAATTTTCGGAAACCACAAAAAAATCAATCGAATACGCGCTCGGAATCTCTTTTACAAACTTTAAACCCTCTATTACGAATTGATTTTTTTCATCTCGTCCTTTTTTAGAATTTAAAAACCTCACAGCCTTTAAAATTTTGTTATCTTTGCTTACTATCAAAACTTCACCATCTCTATAATAAATTTTTTACGAAAACTTTTTATATTATATCACAAGTGATTTGATTTTTGAAAAAATTTTCATGTTATCATTTTTTGATACTTGAAAGAAAGTGATTTTTATAGTAATATATTTATGAGAGTTAATTCTCTTCCCTATAAAACACTCGCAACCTCTTCCCTTTCTTAACTTCCGCGAGTGTTTTACTTTTTTTTATTCCGAATCATAATCGGACGGTCTTTCCAGAGAAATCTTTCCTAATTTCCCTCCACGAAATTCATCTAATAAAATAATCGCCGTTTTATCCACATCAACGGTATTTCCTTTTAATTTAAAGCCGCGGCTCTCCCCTATTTTTGCAATAATCATATGGGAATCGTCGCCTTCCTCTATTTTTATTTTATATCGCTCTTCCAAACACGCAGGATTCATCACAAGCAACTTTTCGCACAGTTTTGTGGACAATGTGTAAGTATCTAAAATATCATCTTTAATTGCGCCTGTGATTGCCAAATTCACGCCGACTTCTTGATTTTCAAATTTCGGCCACAAAATTCCGGGCGTGTCTAAAAGTTCAAAATCTTTTCTGATTTTAACCCATTGTTTGCTGCGCGTTACGCCCGGTCTGTCGCCCGTCTGCGTAATTTTTTTGCCGATAATTTTATTTATCAAAGTGGACTTTCCGACATTCGGAATCCCCACAATCATAACTCTAATCGGTACAAAAATGCGTCCGCGTTGTTTTTGGCTTTCGATTTTCTCTTTCATAAGTTTTTGCGCCGTCGTATAAATTTCGCCCAAACCTTTGCCCTTTGAGGAATCTGTAACAATCACTTCAAAACCTTTGTCTTTGAAATAATTTTCCCATTCCGTATTAAAATTATTATCAGCCAAATCCGATTTATTTAAAATAATTATTCTCTTTTTATTTTTTGCCAAATCGTCAATATCAGGATTCCTACTGCTGTAAGGAACTCTGCTGTCCAAAAGTTCTATAACGACGTCAACAAGCGAAATGCTTTCGCGCATGATTCTTATCGACTTTGTCATATGCCCCGGATACCATTGTATATTCATCATTCATCAAATCCTATTAATTTTTTTTGCTCGACTTTTCCAAATTTATTAATCGGCCAAATTCTAAAACTCGTACTTCCGATTATTTCTTCAAACTTTACAAACGACACATCGGAACTTCTGCTGTCGTGGCTGTTATCTCTGTTATCGCCCATAACAAAATAAGATTTATCCGGAACGATAACGGGAAAATCAACGTCATCAAGTAATATATATGTATCAATTTCTTCGTCTATATGCTCAGAATTTATATAAAGTTCGCCATTTGAAATATCGATTCTGTCGCCGGGCAAACCTATAATCCTTTTAACGAAATTTTTTTGCAAATTTTCGTTTTTATCATAAAATTTAAAAGCGACAACATCATAAAATTTAGGTTCGTTCAATTTATAGTTGAGTTTGTTTATCAGTAAAAATTCTCCGTCGTGCAATGTTTCCATCATAGAAACGCCGTCAACTTTGGCAACCACAAAAAAATTATTTATCGTAACGCCTAAAACAACGGCAATGCCCAACGCAAAAACCCATTCTGACAATTCTTTAAAAAAGTTTTTTTTACCCATAAGCAATTACCTCACAAACCTTTTTGCGTAACATAAAACTAAAATATTTACAACGACAGTACAATTTAATAAAAAAAAGCACCATTACAGTGCTTTAAAAAAATATCACTTAGAATCTCTAGCTCTGATATCTTCTTTAATCTTAGTAGCTTTACCCGTTCTGTTACGTAAATAGAATAATTTGCTTCGTCTAACGATACCGTAACGAACTCGCTCGATTTTTTCAATCCTCGGAGAATGAAGAGGCCATGTACGCTCAACACCGACACCGCTTGCGATTCTGCGAACAGTGAAAGTTTCTCTGATTCCGCCGTTTTGTCTTTTAATAACAACGCCTTCAAAAATCTGGATTCTCTCTCTTTTTCCCTCAACAACCTTTGCGTGTACTTTAACAGTGTCACCAACTTTAAATTGAGGAATTTCTTTTAATTGTTGCTTTTCTATTTCTCTAATAATATCAGCCAAAAAAGTCACCTTCCTTCATAGATGCTCATAAACAATTTTTAAAAAATCTCGTCAGCGGAACATCTGTATTTACAAGTTGAGATTATATCATAGCGAGTACTAATATGCAACTAAAAACTCGAATTTTTAGGTTTTGGATTTTTTTAATTTAAAATTTTTAATTACAACTCTCTTATATGCTCCAAACCTTTTTCAAAAATCTCATGTATATGATGGTCGTCCAAAGAATAAAAAATATTTTTTCCTTCGCGTCTGTTTTTAACGAGGCGCGTTTGTTTTAAAATCCGCAATTGATGAGAAACGGCAGACATGCTCATTCCCAAAATTTCCGCCAAATCGCAGACACACAATTCTTGATTATCCAAAGCCCAAAGAAGTTTTATTCTCGTTGTATCGCCGAAAACTTTAAATAAATCGGCTAAATCATATAACAGTTCATCTTCAAGAGATTTTGCTTTAATTTTATTAACAATACTTTCGTGAACCTCAACGGTGTCACAACAAATGTGTTCATTATCTTTTTTGTTATCCAAAAGTATACACGTCCTTTATTTTTTTTGTAAAATCCTCATGGAGTTCAAAATTGCAAGCAACGAAACTCCGACATCGGCGAAAACAGCCGCCCACATTGTAGTAAATCCGAACAATCCCAAAAGCAAAAAAACGAGTTTAATTCCGAGCGCGAAAATTATATTTTGTGTAACGATTTTTTTTGTATACTTGGCGATTTCGATTGCATCAGCGAGTTTTGACGGTTCATCGGTCATAATAACAACATCCGCCGCTTCGATTGCCGCGTCAGAGCCTAATCCGCCCATCGCGATTCCGACATCGGAACGCGCTAAAACGGGTGCGTCGTTTATTCCGTCGCCGACAAATGCGGTTAATTTTTTAGAGTCCGTTTTATTGCTCATTATTTTTTCAAAAACGGAAACTTTATCGGTCGGCAATAATTCCGCGTGAACTTCGTTAATATTAAGTTCCGCACGCACGCTTTCCGCGATTTTTTTATTATCGCCCGAAAGTATAACGGTCTTGCCGATTCCCAATTCGTTAAGCTTTGAAATCGCTTCCTTTGAATCTTTTTTTAACTCGTCTGAAATTATTATAGTTCCTGCAAATTTATTGTCAATTCCGACGTAAATTATTGTTTGAGATGTTTCGATTTCAGACGTTTGAATATTCATTTTTTTCATCAATTTATAATTTCCCGCGTAAACTTTTTTGCCTTCGATTTTTGCGGATATTCCGTGTCCTGAAATTTCTTCGTAATCGCTTAAAAGTTTTTCATCGAATAAAAATTTTTCTTTGTTTTCTTTGCTCTCATAAAAATCTTTTATACTCGTTGCAATCGGGTGTTTTGAATAAAATTCGGCTGACGCGGCATATTTTAAAACGTCATCTTTAGTAAAACCGTTTGAATTATTAATTTCGACAACCTTAAATTCGCCTTTTGTTAACGTGCCTGTTTTATCGAAAACAACAACATCAATATCATTTAACGCCTCTAAATAATTACTTCCTTTAACCAAAATTCCTTTTTTGGACGATGCGCCGATTCCCGCGAAAAATCCCAACGGAACGGAAATAACAAGCGCGCAGGGGCATGAAATAACCAAAAATGTCAATGCGCGATGAATCCATATCGCGAATGATTGATTTAACACAAGAGGAACGATAAACGCAACAATTACGGCTGACGCCATGACAATCGGAGTATAATATTTTGCGAATTTGGTTATAAAATTTTCTGTTTCGGATTTTTTGCTTGTTGCGTTTTCGACCAAATCCAAAATTTTTGAAACTGTGGATTCGCCGAAATTTTTTATAACTCGCGCTTTTAACAGCCCGTTTAAATTAATTGTGCCCGATAAAACCGTATCGCCGACTCTAACACTTCGCGGAACGCTTTCGCCCGTTAAAGCGATTGTGTCCACAGAAGATTTTCCCTCGATAACAACGGCGTCAAGCGGAATTTTTTCGCTCGGTTTAATTAATATTATATCATCAATTTCAATATCATAGGGAGAAACTGTCACAACTTCATTATTTTCCGTAACTTTATTTGCGAAATCAGGTTTTATATCCATCAAATCCGCGATGGACTTTCGCGATTTATTAACCGCCAAACTTTGAAAATATTCACCGACTTGATAAAACAACATTACGGCAACGCCTTCGGGATATTCGCTGATTAAAAACGCGCCGATTGATGCCGTCACCATCAAAGTGTTTTCATCAAAAATATTTCCCTTTTTAATATTTTTAAACGCGCGGATTAAAATATCATATCCGGCAACGAGATACGCGATTAAAAAAATTATAATTTCTGCGACCGGAGAAAAATCGAAAATCGAACCGACGGCGTAAATAATCACGCCCGTAATGATTCTCGGGATAATGTTGGAATCGGAAGAAGTTGATTCTTCGTGTTCGTGCTCATGGTTTTCGATATTTAACTTTTCTTTATTTTCATTTTTGGATTTTTCGGAAACAATAACGTCTGGCTCAAGCGCGGAAACAATATCTTTAACTTTCGTCAACATGTCGCTTTCGTTAATATCGTTTTCAAAATTAAGCTTCAGCGTTTGTGTAACAAAATTTAAAGTTGATTCTTTAACATTAGGCAATTGCTTTGCTTTTTCTTCTATTGAACCTGCACAATGCGCACAGTTTAAACCGTCTAAAAAATATTCTTTTATAAGCATAATATAGTTCCTCCTTTAATCAAAATCACATTTGAATAATTGTTCAATTGTTGTTTTGATTATATCGCGGAGTAAAAAATTTGTCAATTATATTTTTTTTATTTTTAATTTAAAAAATTGAACTCAGAACTTTCGGAAATTTTTGAATCCAAAAAAACCAGATGAATTTTTTAATTTTCATATAAAAAAGTTCATCATTTTATTTTATAAAAATAAAAAATGAACTTATAAATTTTTATACCCATTCCATTTTCAACTCTCTGTTTTGTGTTGCACAGTCGGAAAGATAAAGCTTGATAAGCGTTTGGCAAGGTATTCTTAAATTTTTTGGATTGCGCCTTGAAATAATCAATGATATCGCTATCAAGATTAATTGTAATTTATTTTTTGTTTTTTTGAATGTATGGATTTTTTTTGATTTAGAAAAATCATATTCTTTTTCCGTTTCATCACCTCAATTTAAAAATTAATTTGCATAAAAACCCGTAACACTTGATTTTCTTTAGGGTGTGTCTTAAAAGTCAAATTAGTTGTACTATTTAGACAAAAGAAAAATAGCACCAACATATATAAAAGCCATAAACGATGTAGCAAATTTATCGTAGCGAGCGGAAACACGTCTAAAATGTTTAAGTCTATTGAAAAAACACTCAAATAAACGGCGTTCTTTATAAAGATAAAAATCGCAATCCCGCGGATTCAAAGTATTGGATTTAGGTGGTACGGTATCTGTTGCGTTTTCAGAAATAATATACTCTCGAATTTTAGCTGTACCGTAAGCTTTATCGCCTAAGACATTACTGCCGGCCAGATTTATATGTGATAAAACATCAATAGCAACGGTGCTATCATGGATATTACCAGACGAAAGTTGAAAATAAATAGGATTGCCGAGTCCATCAACTACCGTATGGATTTTTGTAGTATTTCCGGCGCGACT
>JGI994J12354_10003362_pt1 | contig 15001 bp, 6 predicted proteins | sample IntmicLarv3ML3BL_FD_12354 | JGI IMG/M metagenome (IMG submission 12354)
GGTACGCAGTATCAGCCGATATACGCCCCCGCCGGCATCGGCGGCGCGGTGTTCAGCGTGATCGCGGCCGAGGACGTCAAGACCCCGGACGGCACCGTGCGCTACACCAAGGGCACGGTCGTCGATACCCTGACCACCAATGCCAGCGGCAAGGCGGAATCCAAGCAGCTCTACCTCGGGAACTATGAGCTGAAGGAAACCAAGATTCCCGAGCCGTTTATCCTCGGCACGGAAACTCACTTTGTTTCGCTGGTCTACGAGAACCAAGAGGTTGCGGTTGTATCATCCCCGATCACCATCCACAACATCCGCCAGCAGATTTCCATTGAGCTGCAGAAGCTGATGGAACGCCCGGTGGACGCTCCCGATGGCTTCAATGCCTTCAAAGATGTCACATTCGGCCTGTTTGCCGATGAAGATTTCAAGGCGGCAAACGGCTCCGTGGTCGTTCCCAAGGGAAGCCTGGTATCGTTGATTACCGTTGACGACAACGGCAAAGGCGCTGTGCAGGGCAACCTGCCCTTCGGAAAGTACGTCGTCCAGGAGGTAAAAACCAACGCATATTACCAACTGGAGGACAAGAAGTATCCTGTCGCGGCGGCATATGCAGGCGCTGACAAGGCGGTCGCGCATGTGCAGGTTCACAACGGCGGCATCGCGCTGCCCAACGAACTGAAGCTCGGCCAGCTCACCATACTCAAACAGGGTGAGCAGCTTGTGGGCATTACTCCGGGTGAGTCAGACGGTTATGCCGTCAGCCAGCCGCTGTATGAGTTGCGCGGCCTCCCCGGCGCGAAGTTCAATGTCATCGCCGGCCAGGACATCTATAATGTCTACGGCAAGCGCATTCACCAAAAAGGCGACCTGATGGATACAGTTACCACGGGTGCGGACGGCAAGGCAACCACGAAGCTGCTGCCGCTGGCGCGCTACGAGCTGATCGAGCTGGAAAGCCCGGCGGGCTATGTTCTGCTGAGCGAACCGCAGAAAGTGGTTCTGGGCATTGAGGGCAGCGTGCTGACTGAGATTGTTTCCAAGGAAGTCACGGTCCTGAACCAGCGCGCCCATGCCAAACTCAATCTGAGTAAGGCGGCGGAAAAGCCCGACGGCGCGCCCCAGAGCTACAATCCCTACAAGGATATCCTGTTCGGCCTGCATACAGCAGATGACCTTCTGGATGCAGGCGGCACGCTCGTCATCACAAAGGACACGCTGCTGGAGGTACTGCACTTTGATGCCGCCGGTCAGACCGAGATGACAACCGACCTGCCTTATGGTAAGTTCTACATCAAAGAACTGGCCACGGCCGCTGGCTATGCATTAAACGACACAAAAATCCCGTTCCAGTTTGAGTCTGGCAGCGAGGCGGTTGTCACTATCAACGTCAACGACGGCAAGCCCGTGCAGAACAAGCTGCTGCGCGGCGGGCTGGAGATCATCAAGACATTCGAGGGCAAGACCACTCCCATCGCGGGTGTGCCGTTCGTTATCACAGGCAAAACTGTTGCCGGCATTGACTACAGAGGCGAGTTTGTCACGGACAAGGACGGGAAGATCGTTATTGAGAATCTCCTTGTCGGCGAGTACGTCGTTGAGGAGCTCGAAAGCGAGCTGACTGCCGGATACATCCTCAGCGAAAAAGAGACTCTCACGGTCACCGCAGGCGAAATCGCCCGCATGACCATCAACAATGTCTGCATGCGCGGCGGGCTGAAGGTCATCAAGACATTCGAGGGCAAAGACACGCCGCTGGCCGGGGTTCTCTTCCTGATTACGGGAAAAACCGTGATTGGCCAGGACTTCAGCGCCCGGTGCCTGACCGACGATAAGGGCGAAATCAATCTGGACGGCCTCCTCGTGGGCGAATACAAAATCGAGGAACTCCAGACTGACCTGACCCTGGGCTATGTTCTCAGCGAGGCACAGACCATCACGGTCGCGCACGAAAAGATCGCCGAAATGAAGATCAACAACAAACTTCAGCGCGGCGACCTGAAGATCATCAAGACTTTTGAAGGCAAGGATGTCTCCATCGAAGGTGTGCCCTTCACCGTGGAGGGAACCTCTCTGGCAGGCATTCCGTACTCCAAGTCATTCAAAACCGACAAGGACGGCGTCATTCTCATCGAGGGCTTGCCGATAGGGCAGTACACGGTCCGCGAGCTGGATGACAAGCTCACCGAGGGCTATGTCCTCTCCAAGACCCAGACGGCCATCGTTGCGGCGGACAAGCTCACGGAGCTGACCATCGACAATAAACTGCAACGCGGCAGCCTCAAGATCATCAAAACTTTTGAGGGCCGGGAGAAGCCCATGGAGCACATCCCCTTTGTTGTGGAAGGTACTTCCGCCACCGGGGTGAAGTACAAGGAGACCTTCTACACGAACGCCGAAGGTATCATTCTGGTCGAGGGTCTGCCCGTCGGATCGTATGTCATCCGCGAGCTTGCCAGCGACCTGACCAAGGGCTACGTGCTTTCGGAAAACAAGACAGTCGTTATCAAGGCCGACGCCACAACCGAGACGGCCATCGAAAACAAGCTGCAGCGCGGCAGCCTCAAGGTGATCAAGACCTTCGAGGGTCTTGACAAGCCTGTGGAGGGCGTGCCGTTCCAGATTACCGGAAAATCCGCCACCGGCGTGGCCTACGACAAGACCTTCAAGACCGACAAAAATGGTGAGATCCTTGTTGAGGCTCTGCCCATCGGCGACTACGTGGTCAAGGAGCTGGAAAGCGATCTGGCTAAGGGCTATACCCTCGCGGACGCCAAGGTGGTCACCATCAAGGTGGATGAAACCACGGAGCTGACCATTGAGAACAAACGCAACCGCGGCAAGGTCATGCTGATCAAGGTGGACGCCGACAACCCGGAGACCCGGCTGGAGGGCGCTGTGTTCGAGGTCTATGTTGACGACAACGGCAACGGCAAACTAAATCGCCGCGACGCTCTCGTCGGCACCATGACTGAGGTGGAACCGGGCGTGCATGTCATGGAAGAACTGCCCGCTGGCAAGTACATTCTCGTCGAAAAAGAAAGCCCGAAGGGCTTCGCTCTGGATACGCGGCTCTTCCCCTTTGAGATCACAGGCGAGAAGGAAGCTGTCCTCATTGAGAACAAGCCCGGCGTGGGCTTTGTCAACTCCCGGCGCGTGGGCAATCTGAAAATCCTGAAGAGTTCCTCCGACGGCAAAAAGGAGGGCTTTACCTTCCGCATCGTGGGTGAGGACTACGATGAAACCTTCGTGACCGACGCCAAGGGGGAAATCTACATTGAGAACCTGCCCCTGAGCAAGTACACCATCACCGAAGTTGAGACCGAGGCCACGAAGGGTTATAAGATTCCCGAGCCTGTCACAGTGGAGTTGGTTGAGAACGAGGTTTTGGTGGTCGAAATCTTCAACCAGGAGATCACCATCACGAGAGAACCGCTGCCCAAAACCGGCGACAGCTGGCTGATCGCAGGCATCGCGCTTGCGGTACTTGGTGCCGCCGGCACATGCGCGTTCATCATGATCAGGCGCCGCAAAGAGGAGGACAATGCCGATGAAACGCCCGCGTAAGCTTCTGTGTTTCGCCGCGGCGGTCCTCACGGCATTCCTGCTGACCATCATCCTCGCGTCCGCAGACACGGGCGAGTCCACACTGCAAATCTCTGGCGAGCCGGCCAAGCTGATTATTCAGCTTGGCCCCGGCTGGGCCGGCACGCAGTTTGAGCTGCGCACAGACGCCGGGGTATACCCGGGAACTATCGTGGTCAGCGAAACCGGCCTCCTCCAGATGGATCTGGGCGGCAGCAAAACTTTCACGCTCAGCCGTGTGCAGGCAACCGCACAGCAGCCAAATACACCGGCAGCGTCGGGAACCAACGCAACGCCAGCTGCAGATGTAACGACTGCTGCCGCAAATGCATCACCCGCCGCGGAACCAACTACCGCCACCGATGTGGATTTGGATGCCTTCCTGGCGGCTCTCACGGAACCTGGTACCGAGGATCCCTCTGAGCAGCCCACAACGCAGGAAAAGCCACCCCCCGAGGGAGTCCCTGTAAAGCAAATTCTGATCTTCGGCGGGGGTGTCATCGCTGCGGTCGCGGCGCTGATTATCCTGTCGCGGCTTAAAAAACGCCGCGTTGACGACGATGAGGAAGAGGACTATGAGGAGTAATATTTATGCATTCCGACGAAAAATCTCTGTCTAACTCAGATACGGCGACCCGGTTGTGCAATAGGGAGAAAACGAGCTCAACCCCTTGATTTCCCTTGCTTTCCGGGCCAAAATGTGCTATGATACAGGAGCAGCAAATGCCCCGCGCTCAGGCTTTCGATACGGCAATCGAGCTCTTGCCGTCAGCTAACCGGTCCACGAGGGATTGGGAATCGTTACGAGCCGTGGCTCCCGCAGGAGACACTGCGCAGGTGAGCGCGGCTCCCACGGCGCGGGGCATTTTGTTTGCCTAACAGGCAAGGAATCATCTGGACATTCCATAAGAATTCATAACCATCAGAACCAATGGGACGCTGGAGCAACGGAGTTGGATGTTGAGCGGCTATTCTCAACGATCTGGTTCTGTGCGCACAGCAGCCTGTTGGTATTTTTATCCCAAACAAAACAGGAAGGAACTTGAAAATGAGCCGTAAGAAAAATGGATCAAATCGCCCGACTCGCTGTCCTTATTGCGGCGCGCCCGTGCGTTATCGCAGCGCCGATGGAATTTATCAGGATAACCCAAACGGAGTTATGTTATATGTTTGTGAACGTTACCCCAAATGCGATGCCTATGTGCGTACCCATGCTGGAACAAAGGTTCCGGTGGGCAATATGGCCGACGGGGAACTGCGTGCCCTGCGCAAGGAGGTCCACGACGCATTCAACCAGTTATACCTCAGCAAGATGATGTCCCGCGACGACGCTTATCGCTGGCTGTCGGATATGCTGCAGGCTTCGCAATCCCAGGCGCACATCGGCAACCTGACAGAGTATTATTGCCGAAAGGTGATTGAGGAGAGCAAACGTCTGATGAATAGTCGAAAGAGGGCGCATATCTACACCTTTCCCATTGACAGGCACGCAGAAAATGCGAGCTGATTGCTATTATTAGACACACATTGTATATAACACAATCGCGCCGGTGCTTTATCGCATCGGCGCGTTTTTTCATTTTATGTAGAAATAAACAACGCCAAGAGCGAAATGCCCTTGACATTTATTGAACCACTATGGAATAATGAAGGTTGACTTTTTTGCAAACGTGAAAGTATTGCGATAATTCGCTAAATTTGTCGTGAAATAACTAATTTCATGAAAAACGCGTTGAATCGTGGCGGCTTAAACCGCAAATCACGGCTCCTGTTAATACTGGCAAAGAAGAATACCACGAGATGTCTGCTTTGTCAAGCCCAAATATTAAAATATTCCCGCGTAACGACATCATTGTACACCTTGCCATTGCGCCGGTCAATGGATATGGGTGAAATATTGCGCCGAAAATAGCTGGTTTTCGCCGGTTTACCAAATAATGAGAGTGGAAACAAAAGTGCGTGGAAATATTTGTGACCAAAATCGCAAAGGCAGGTATAAAACTTCCTGGATTTTTTAGCCGTCAAACAAGCCGTCAAAGTAAAGGGGTGAATCGCATGGCCAGACGTGGGGAAAATATCTATCATCGCAAGGATGGTCGATGGGAGGGTCGGTATATCAAAGACCGTAAGCCGGACGGAAAACCGCGGTTCGGCTATGTGTACGGTTATAGCTACGGTGACGTGAAAAAACTGCTGATGCCGCTGAAAGCCGCCTGCTGCGAAATGCACCTGGAAGTCAAGTGTACCAAGCCTTTCCGGGATTATCTGCTGATGAATCTGGCGGAAAAACGGGCCAGCCGCATCAAAGCATCCTCCTACGACAGCTACTTTCGGATCGTACACAATCACATTTTGCCGACGCTGGGCAGCTACCCCATGCATCGCCTGACCGCTCAGCATATGCAGCAGTTTTTGTCTGAGCTGTATGCCGGCGGTCTTTCAGACGGCACTGTACGCAATGTTTTTCGCTACCTGTGTAATGTAGTCAAGAGCGCCGTGAAAACCGGCGCGATGGCCGTGGACATCTGCGAAGGCATTGCGCTGCCAAAGTCAAAGCCAAAGGCCGTGCGGGCGCTGTCACGGCCGGAGCAGCAGCGGTTGGAGCATGAGGCGTACTCGAATTTACACAAAAATGGGCCGGGAGTCGAGGTGATTCTTGCGTTGTATACGGGCATGCGGGTGGGAGAAATCTGCGCGCTGCGCTGGGAAGACGTGGACTTCGAGAACGACATGGTCCACGTCAACCACACCCTGCAGCGGGTCAATTTGCATGGCAGAGAGGCAAAAACGGCGGTGAAACTCGGCACACCCAAGAGTGATTCCTCCCTGCGGCGAATCCCCATGAGCGCCCAATTATCAAGGCTTTTGCGGCATATACATCGTTCGGCGCGGGGGGATTATGTGATCGCCGGGCGGCAGGGCTTTACGGAGCCGCGGGTGATCCAGTACCGGTTTGAGCAAATGCTGAAAAGGGCGCAGCTGCCGCATGTGGGCTTCCATGCGCTGCGGCACAGTTTCGCCACGCGCTGTATGGAGCTCAACGTGGATGTGGCGACCATCAGCAAGCTGCTGGGGCACTCCAGCGCAAAGCTGACGCTCGACATCTACACCGACTCCCTGCTGGAGCACCGCCGCGAAGCCATCTACAAACTGGACGGGCTGGCAGCGGCGTAGCAATTTTCGAGGCAAAAGTGAAGAGGGTGGCCGATGGCCGCCCTGTAAGTCGTGCGCTAACATAGCTTTGCGCTGGGGACCGTTCTCCGAAACAGCAAAAAACGCAGCACAGCCGGAATTGATCCAGCTGTGCTGCGTTTTGAGGTGCCGCATGAAAAATATGAGCCGTCAGACAAGCCGTCAGGCATATGCGTGAAATCCTTGTGCGGTACGTAGAAAGCCCAGTGTTTCAGGGTTTTAGTTAAACCGCGAAGCCAAAAATGGATGCTTTTTACATTATAACACAGAATTAGTTAAACCGCGAAAAAACCTGTGCGCCCTGCTCCATTATAGTATGTCCCGCAGTGCCAGAAAGCCAACCGGGCAAGATTCAAAACCAAGGGAGGATGAAAGCAAGCGGAATTTGCATAATGCCATTATACATTTATTTATGTTTCGCCGCCACACCCAAAGAGGTGAAAATAGCAGCTTAAAATCAACGGAAGTCAAAAACAACAATATTCCAGCGAACCCTGCGCCAAATCGCCGGGCATAGCCGGAAAGATACGCTCCCATCAAAAGTATACCAGAATTCGCGGGAAAGTCAAGCAATACAAGGTGTTTCAGCTTGCAACGCGATGAAGGGAAGGATGTGAAAAGTCATGCAGTTGTCGTTTCAGCAAAAAAACTTCCTGCGCTATGAGGATATTCCCGACGATGATGAAGCGCTGCTCGAGGAGCTGACCCGCCTGGTGGACGACGCGCTCTTGAAGGATACTATCTGGTCAGGGCGCAGTTTTCCTGATATGTTACCTGAAACGCCTGAGCAAGCGAATCCCGCCCGCAAAAAGCCGGGGCGCATCGCCGCAGACATCCTGTTTTACGGCCTGCTGGCGGTAATGGTCGCAGGCGCATTCTTCATCTCGCGGGCAGACAAAAAGCCTGTCTTCGGATTTTCGCTGTCGAACGTGCTCACCTGGTCGATGGAGCCGGAAATCCCGCAGGGCGCGCTGGTGGTCATCCGGGAAACGGATCCCAACCTGATCCAAATCAGCGACGACGTCACCTATATGAAGGATCAAGAAACATCAGTTACGCACCGGGTCATCGGCATCACCGAGGACTTTGAAGGCAGCGGCGAGCGCGGTTTTGAGACACAGGGCATCGCGAACGATACGCCGGATTTTGAAATCGTACAGGCAGCCAATGTGGTGGGCGTGGTACAGGCGAGCGTGCCGTTGCTGGGCAGCTGGCTGGCATGGTTGCGCGGCAACCTCATCATTGTCATCGGCTTCACTGTGGGGATCGTCCTGCTGATGTTTCTGCTCAAGGGCGCGCTGCGAAAAAGCCCTGATAATGTAGATAAAGTAAATAAGAAAGCAAGAAAACAGCGGGTGCCCCTCAAACCAGCCCCGCAAACAGGATAAATCCTCAAGCGGATTGAATGTCAAGTGAAGTTTTTTGGCAGGCCCGGTTTATCCGGTTTTCCGACTTACTGCTTGGGATCCCCCTCAAGCGGTGAAGCGGGAAACCGTATGAATAAATTAAAAAGCAGAAGGAGAGATCAGTCACATGGCAAAGCGTATTTTCTACGGCGTTGGCGCATTGCTCCTCGTGGTAGCCCTGGTTGCCGGCGGCACCTTCGCCTACCGCGGAGGCGGCAGGAAATCCAACATCACAGGCGGCAAGGCAAAGTATCAGGCGCACCTGGTTGAGAATTATCCACCCGACCAGGAATGGAAAAAGGATCAGGAAATCACCAAAGAGGTGTCGGTGAAGAACATGGGCGACAACTCCAAGCCCGGCGAGCGCTGGGGTGACATCTATGTGCGCGTGCAAGTTTTGGAGTACATGGATATCGCCAAGGTCAATTACAAATACTTCGCGGGCAAAAACATGTTGGGTACCGACAATGCGTATCTCCCGCTTACGCAACCCGGCAATAGCCCGGAGCCGGTTCCCCTAATGATCGACAAGGAAGGCAATTTCGTGAAGCTGGCCGCTGACACGGATATCACCAGCAAAGCGGCGATCACAGAAGCCTATCCTTGGGAGAAGGTCATCAGCGACGCAACCGAACGCGAGGCATTTCTTGCGAATATCACGTCAAGGGCCTGGGTGATAATCACCGATGCGCTGTTTGAGCCTGACGGGTACTATCTGCCCACGAAGGCCGGCGATCCGAACGGCCAGTACGGCGCGTATCTGGCGATGAGCAGCGAAACCGAAACGCCTGTTAAGATTGCAGGTGAAGACCGCGTCCCATACGGCACAAGCAACCATCAGGCCTATTTGGACAACTATGAGGTCCATATGTGGGACGGCACAACCGCTGAAACCTGCGGGCTTTCCACGCACGACTATGTCAAATTCGTACTCGAAAACGAAGCATGGATTATGCTCGAAGATTGGGAAGACCTTGACAGACCGGATGTTGACCGGTGGATTCTCGACCCCACAACGGGTTGGGCAACCTGGGGCCAGGCGTTGCCCGCAGCTCCGAAGCCCAACGAAACCAAAAAGCTGCTCAAAGCCATCGTGCCCACGAAGGACCTTGAGGACGAGCTCTACTACGACCTGTATATTCACATGGAGGCTTGCAGCCTGAGCGACATGACCCGCGATTGGCTGATATACAAAGAGCCTCCGGTGCCCAACGCTCCCAGCAACATTCGCCCGGCCAGCCTGCCTAATGCCAGTGTCAACTCGGAGTATGCGTCTCAGACGTTCACTGCCACCGGCGTGAAGCCCGTGACCTGGTCAATCGCGAGCGGCGCGCTGCCTCCCGGCATGAGCCTTTCCCCCGCAGGCGTTCTTTCCGGAACACCCTCGGCGGCTGGCACGTACAAGTTCAAGGTGACAGCGTCCAATGCGGGCGGTGACACAACCTCAGAGGAATATACCATCGTAGTCGGCGCGCTTCCGGGACCCACTGGCTTTGGTCCGGCTACGCTGGCTGAAGGCACGAAAAATGCAGTTTACACCGAGCAGCTTGAAGCCGCCGGCGCCACGAACACCGGGTGGTCGCTTGCAGCTGGCAGCGCGGCACTGCCGGCCGGCCTGACGCTCAACGCCGATGGCAGCATCACCGGCACACCCACAGAAGCCAAAACCGTTATTTTCACCGCGCAAGCCACCACCAGCGCGGGCGGTACCGCGACGAATCAGTATACCATCACGGTAAAAGAGCCCGAAGGCCCGAGCAGGATCATTCCGTTAAAGCCCAATGCGCCTTTTGCTCCCAGAGAAAACGTGACCGAGAACAATGACGGGAAGACTTGCGTGGACAGCGACTTCATGGCTGGCGGCGTCTACTACAATTATGGCGTTGGCGCCCCTGTACTCGACATCTCGCCGGGCGGCGCTTTCGATCCAGATACGAATCACTACGGCTACCTTGTTCTGGCGGACATCGTCGACACCAGTGATGGAAATTCTCTGAGCGATGTTCATATCGACTTCGCGGCTTTGGCGGAACTCAATTTGGATGCCTCCAACAATCCCAAGCTCACCCCCGCCAACCTTTCCGATGTGAAGGCAGACCCGAGAGCGTCCAGGGCCGGCGAACTGGTCATTGAGTACACCTATATTCCGCCCACGCATATCAGCGTCAGTGATCAGACGCAATTTAAGTCCTTCTTTAATGACAAGTGGTATGTGAACGTCCAGATTCCGCTGATGCGCACTATTTCCGACGGCGCGGGCGGCACCATCAAGCAGACAGCGCTCGTTGAAGCGAGACTCACCTATGGCGTCACAGGCGGCAAGCAGTACGTCACGTTCTACCCAGGCCTCTAAGCGACTTATGCCAATGAATAGACTATGAAAGGAATCAAACCAAGTGAAACTATTTAACAATCACAGGAACCGCATGATCGCAGCGATTCTGGCCGTTGTCCTGGTTGTTGCTTCGCTGGCAGCGGGAATTACCTCCACACTTGCCAAGGAACCGGACAAACCCTTCCGGTTCCAGCAGCCGGACAGGCCGACAACCATAAACGGTGTACTCAAGGTTGGATCCCCCTTTACAATCCCCAGAGAGGGCCTGAACGCGGTTAAAGTGATGGATCAATCCCTTGGAACATCCGAGCTTAAGGGAGGCGACTTCGTCTTCACCGCGGCAAAAGCCGGTCTTGCACAGTTTGTGCGCGTCCAAAACTCAAGCACACTCTCTCTGGCTTACGATTTCCAGGTGGTGGACCCCGCCGCGATCACCGGCTACAACCTGCCCAATGGCGGCAACGGCTATGTGTCCAAGGTCAGCGCCACGGCCATTGATCTTGGAATCACTTACTACAAATCCAACGTGCCGGTATTTCCGACATCGGGAAATCCGCCGTGGGCGCCGAACGAAACCAACCTCAAAGCCAGCGAATCCAACTACGACGGCTCGGGCAGCGTGCAGGCTGCGCTGAGGGCCCAGGTGAAATGGTCCTCTCTGGACAACACAATCATTGAGGTCGTCGGCATTGAGGCCGGCAGTCAGACGATCTACGCCAGAGCGGAGGGCATCACCCTGCTGGTCGGCGAATTCACCGACCGCTGGGGCGAGGAGCAGCACATTCACTATCTGTTTGGCGTGGGGCAAGTGCCCGGCAAACAGAACACGAACCTCAACGCCCTGCTCGACGCCATCCGCAGAGGCAAGGCCATCCTTAACATCTACGACGGCGGCGACCCCAGCCACTTTGATCCTGCTTTGATTGCCGATTTGCGCAGCGCCATCAACGAAGCTCTCACCGATATCGACAACGGCACTGAGAGCAAGTATGTCCCCGACACTACGAAGATCAACGATCTTTGCGACCAGATCACCGGCCAAGGCGGCGGCGTTAAGCCCCCCTTCGTGATCGATCCGCCGACCGGCTTCCAGCCGCCTTATCCGCCCGGTACGAAGCTGCGCCCCCTGACCTGGCCGAAGAATGTCTATGAGGTACTCACCCCTGGCGGAGAGAGCCAGCAGCCCAAGCCGGAGTACATCTATGATCCGAGCGGCAAGTTGGGCAAAACTCCGCCCGTGTGGGACGATAAAGTGGTGCCCGCCTACACAGACGGCACGCTGTTCTACGCGGAGGAAACCCCGCCCGGCAACATCTTCAACCCCATCACCGGGGAAGGCGCGCTCAACAAGAATGCGCCCATCTGGGGCGGCGCTGACGGCAGACCCGGCGGCGGCGACGACCGCCCGGCGTATAAGAACACTTCTCTCAATAAATGGTATGCCGAAGACCCGCCCGGCAGCAACCTGTGGAAGCCCCTGGTCAATGGCAACAACAGGCAGCTTGACCCCGATCCGCTCACCTGGATTGGCGGCGGCAGCGACGGCAAGCCGGACGGCAACAATGACCTGTATAAGTTTACTGTGAAGTACGGTCAGGTTGTAGCCGGAAAGTTCAATGACGGCACGAATGACTATTACGTCGCGCCGGGTCTGAACGGCAGGTTCGATACCTCCGGCGACAGCAACGGCAAACCCGTCTACAACGAAACCTCCGGCGACGACGTGAAGGTCTATGACGGCGGTTCCGGATGGATCACCGACCCGCCCACCGGCCTCAAACCCGCTATAGGCTTGACTCTCACCCCAACGAGCATCCCGGCTCTGGCTATCGGCGCTTCGGAGATCGTTACGGTCGCGAAGGACCCGCTCGATACCACCGATACCCTCAGCGTGAGCGGCAACACCAATCCCGCAGTCGCTACAGCTGTGATCGAAAGCGGCAACGTGAAGGTCACAGGCGTAGCGGCGGGCACGGCGATGATTACTGTGACGCTTGGCAGTAAGAGCGAGACGATTGCTGTGACGGTGCAGGCGGCGGTTGTCCCGCCCAGCGTAACCATCACCGGCTTTATGGCGGACAGCGGATACCTGAAAGCCAATGGCACCAACGCTACCCTCACAGGCAAAATTCTTGTGATGGACGATGACACCGGCGATGAATCCTGGGTTGCCTACGACGCGGCCACGCACGGCGGCACGCTGGCTTGGGCGCTGAATCCGGCAGGCCAGAGCGCGGCGCTGTCAGGCACCGGCAATAAGTTCCTCAAGACCACGACCGGCGCGCTCGGCACGACCATCACCGTGAAAGGCACCCTGACCACCGCCAGCGGCACCTACACCTCCATCGGCTACTGGACTGTCATCAACTCTGACGGCAGCATCGGCGGCGGCGCGGAGCATGAACCCATCGGCGTGAAGGGCCGCGAACTGACTGTTACAGAATCGGGCCAAGCGACGAAATGGTACGAGATCGCCCGCACGGTGATTGATGGCAAGAGCTTCAGCCTGATCCTGCGCGACAAGGTCATTGGCATTGGCGACAGCAATCAGAGCAATATGCAGACCGCAATCAACCAATGGTGGGCCAACAACGACAAAATCCCCATGACCAGCCCCCTGCGGCAGTACACCTACAAGCCGACCCTGCCTGCGGGCACATACGGCACCAGCGACGGCGGCCAGGCAAACAATGGCCACAACGGCATCGACGGCTCCGGCTACTTCGCCACCGGGTGGAGCTATCCGAACCCGAGCCAGCAGGTGATTGCCGAGAACGACACAGCTTTCCTGCTCAGCTACGCGGAGGCCGCAAAGTTCTGCTCCACGAAGTTCTACAACAATAACCTGAAGACCGACGTGGGCAGCTGCGACGTTGCACAGCAAAACTGGGGACGACTCAGCGACAGGGGGAGCACGTACTGGTGGCTTCGGTCACCCGGCACTGGCAGCTACACGTCGCACGTCATCACTTCGGGCGTCCTCAGCGGCAACTACGATGTCACCTTCGGTCCCTCGACTTCCCTCCGTCCCGCTTTGTGGGTTTCCTCTGACATCTTTAATTAACACCCACACCCTTAGCACAGCATTCATCACAACACACGGTTTCGTTTGCAGGACGTAAAAAACCCAGGACGTAAGCCATCGGCCCCAGGTGAAGGCGGGGCCGATGGCGAACCGAAGGGGAACCCCCAAGGGAGAAACTCCTAGGGGGCAGGAGAAGATCAATTATATAATTTTGAAGGAGAGTGCACATATGCCAAAACGCACCCTATACGCACTTCTCGCGGGCATTGTCGCCCTGTCGCTGGTTGTCGGCGGCGTGTTCGCGTGGGCGGACAACTCGCAGCACAAGAGCAACATCGCCACGGGCGGCGGGTTCAACGACAAGAACGACATCGTACTCGTGGAGAACTACGAGGAACCGGACGACTGGCAGGAGGGCGACGATCTCAAGAAGGAGGTCTGGGCCAAAAACACAGGCGAGGGCCAGCTTTACGTGCGCTTGCAGCTCAAGGAGTACATGGACATCGCCAAAGTGACCTATGAGTACACCAAGGACGCGGACAATAAGCCCATATATCTGCTGGTGAATGGCGACGGACGCTTCGTTTCGGCAAATACAGTGGCGGCGATGAAGGCCTGGCTGGCGGCAAACATGCCCGCCCTGGTCTATGAGGACGGACAGATCCAGCCGTTCACGGCCTATGGCGAAACGGAAAGATACTACCTCGTCACAGATGAAACCACCAACCTCAACGGCAAATACGGCAAGACCCTGCTGGAAAATTTCACGCAGGCCGCGCCGCGCTCGCTGATGGAAGGCGTGGCGCGCGGGACCTACGAGCCCACGAACGACCACAAAAACCATCCCACGAGCGAGTGCCTGTACACGCCGCATATTTGGAGCGGCAGCGCCTGTGAGAACTGCGGCCAGGGCGACGACACCGACCCCTACGGCAACAACGACGGCCTGGGCTTCCACGACTATGTGCAGTGGATCCTCGGCGACAGCGATACCCCAGGCACGGACTGGATCAAGATGTCCGCCTGGGACGGCGAGCCCGTGGCGAAGTGGATCCTCGACGACACCAGCGCCGAGGGCTGGGCCTATTGGGGCGAAGCCCTGCAGCCCGGCGAGGGCACCGCGAAGCTGCTGGAGAAGATCAAGCTGATCAAGCAGCCGGACGGCCCGTTCTACTACGCCATCCACGTGGACATGCAGGCCGCCGACCTCACCCAGCTGACCGCCAATTTCAACGGCATGCCTGAAAAAATCGAGGACAGCTTCCGCGGCCAAACCGGTTTCTCCCTCAAGTCGGACAAGCAGACCGTGCCGCAGGGCGGGACGATTTCGTTCAAGGCGAGCTGGAACGGCGCCGTTCTCCCCGCAAGCTCCGTGACTTGGTCGGTCATCCATGTCGGCGCCTCCGGTACCGGCACGAACACCAAGTTCAACACCCCCGGCGTGCTGACCATCGGCGGGCTCCA
>JGI994J12354_10003363_pt1 | contig 14999 bp, 8 predicted proteins | sample IntmicLarv3ML3BL_FD_12354 | JGI IMG/M metagenome (IMG submission 12354)
GTCGCCGAAAGCGGAAGCGTTTCAATTATCGGCGGCGGCGACAGTGCGGCGGCAGTCGAAAAGCTTGGTTTTGCTGACAAAATGACTCATATTTCAACCGGCGGCGGCGCTTCACTTGAATTTTTGGAAGGTCTTGAGCTGCCCGGTATAGCATGTCTTAACGACAAATAATAAAGGAGCATATTAATGAATAAAGCACTCAGAAAGGCAGTTATTGCCGGAAACTGGAAAATGAATCTTACACCTGCGGCGGCAACGGCACTTGTCAAGGAAACTGCTCCGCTGGTTCAAAACGCAGACTGCGACGTGATTTTTTGCGTACCCTTTACAGATATCGCGGCGGCACAGGAGGCGGCGCAGGGCACCAATATAAAAATCGGAGCGCAAAATGTCCATTTTGAAAAAAGCGGAGCCTTCACAGGCGAGATTTCAGCTGAAATGCTCACCTCAATGGGCGTTAACTATGTTATTATCGGACACAGCGAGCGCAGACAGTATTTCGGTGAAACCGATGAAACCGTTAACAAACGAACCCTTGCGGCAATAGATGCCAACATGACGGCTATTGTATGCGTAGGAGAGCTTCTTGACCAGCGCGAAAAAGGAATAACATCCGAAATCGTGTCTTTACAGACAAAGGTTGCTCTGCTTAATGTTCCNAAAGAAAAATTAANCCGNATTATTATTGCGTATGAGCCTGTATGGGCTATAGGAACAGGTAAAACGGCGACTTCTGACCAGGCACAGGAGGTTTGCGCAATTATCAGAGGTGTTGTTGCTGACCTTTACGACAATGCAAGCGCAGATGCAATGACTGTCCAGTACGGCGGTTCGATGAACGCTGCAAATGCTGATGAGCTGTTGTCAAAACCCGATGTTGACGGCGGACTTATAGGCGGAGCGTCACTAAAGGCGGCGGATTTTTCGGTAATTGTGAACGCTGCTGCTAAATAAACAATCGGATAACTTTTATGCAATTTTAAGTTTTGAGTATGGGGAAACCCCCGACGAGGACGTTTCCTGTCTCGCGAGACCCACATAAAAACAGCCCCCCGGGCTGTTTTTATTCCCCTTCCTGCGTTCTTTTAACGTTAAGGATTTCGTTCTTTGCGAAGAACGACCAATGCTTTGCCTTTGGAAACCACAATTTTTTGAAAAAAATTGAGTAAAACTTTCGATTGTTTTCGGTTTTAAATTTTTCGGTTATTGTAAGCGCAGTTAATAAATAGCAATTAAAGGATATGATTTTTTGAAAAAACCCATCGTTCTCTGTATTTTAGACGGCTTCGGAGTAAGCGAAACTGCAAAAGGAAACGCCGTTTTTGAACGCGCTCTCAAAATAGACGCATTAAGAAAAAACAATCCGGCAGCAACCCTCAAATGTGCAGGCATGGCGGTCGGGCTTCCCGACGGTCAGATGGGCAACAGCGAGGTCGGTCACACAAACATGGGTGCCGGACGGGTTGTTTATCAGGAGCTTACAAGAATTTCAAAGTCGATAGCTGACGGCGATTTTTTTGACAACAGCACCTTACTCGGCGTTATCGAAAAATGCAAAAAAAACAACACGGCGCTTCATCTTATCGGACTGCTGTCCGACGGCGGAGTGCATTCACACAACACACATTTATACGCTCTTTTGAAGCTTGCAAAGGATAACGGTCTTTCAAAGGTTTTTGTTCACTGTCTGCTTGACGGACGTGATGTTGCTCCCTCAAGCGGCGCAGGCTTTGTGCGTGAGCTTTCAGACAAGCTTGCGGAAATCGGGAACGGAAAAATCGGTACGGTTATAGGCAGATATTATGCCATGGATCGTGACAACCGCTGGGAACGCGTCGAAAAAGCCTATGCCGCAATGGTTTACGGCGAAGGGGTTAAAAGTGCGGATCCTGCTGCTGTTGTTGAAGCTTCCTGTAAAGCCGATGTTACCGATGAGTTTGTCCTTCCCGCTGTAATTGACGGATTTGAGCCGATCAAAGAAAATGACGGCGTTATCTTCTTTAATTTCCGCCCCGACAGAGCGCGGGAAATTACGCGTACTTTTGTTGACCCTGATTTTGACGGTTTTGAACGCAAAAAAGGGTTTTTCCCGGTTGATTATGTCTGTATGACGCAGTACGATGCAAAAATGCCCAATGTGAGCATTGCATTTAAGCCGCAGTCGCTTGAAAATACCTTTGGCGAATATCTTTCAAAAAAAGGATTGACTCAGCTTAGAATCGCCGAAACCGAAAAATATGCGCATGTTACATTCTTCTTTAACGGCGGCGTAGAACAGCCGTATGACGGTGAGGACAGAGCGCTGATTCCGTCGCCGAAGGTTGCAACCTATGACCTTAAGCCGGAAATGAGTGCGCCTGAGGTATGCGATGAAGCGATCGCAAGAATTAAAAGCGGAAAATATGATGTTATTATACTAAATTTTGCCAACTGTGATATGGTCGGACATACAGGTGTATATTCGGCCGCGGCAGAAGCCGTAACGGTTGTTGATAACTGCACTGCAAGAATTGTCGATGCTGTTCGCGAAATGGGCGGAATAACCCTTATTACCGCCGACCACGGCAACGCCGACAAAATGTATGATACCGACGGCAGTCCATTTACCGCGCATACGACAAACCCTGTTCCGTTTATTGTATGCGGCAAAAATGTTACCCTTCGAGATGACGGAAAGCTGAGCGATATTGCGCCGACAATGCTTGAGCTTATCGGTCTTGACTGTCCGATGGAAATGGACGGAAAATCGCTTTTGAGATAAAATCTCAAAAAAATGTAAGATTTTCCGTCTTGCCTTTATTTTCATTTTGCTTTACCCTTCCTTTTGGAGAAACTAATATCAAGCATCAATAAAAACTGTAAACAGAAGGCGAAAATATCACGGTCTTTATTGGTGTTGATACTATTTAGAAAGGAAGGAAGCAAGTTTGAAAAAATCTAAAAAAATAATATCATTAGTATTGGCATTATCTCTTGCCTTTATAATTTTTTCTATGACAACCTTTGCTCAGGGTGACACCTATCACACTGTTGTAAAGAATGATACTCTTTGGCTGCTTGCGAAAAAATACGCAACAACCGTAGATGAGCTTAAGCGCCTTAACTCGCTTAAGTCAGACACTTTAAGCATTGGGCAAAAGCTTATCGTTGTAAAATCGACAAACGGTATTCAAGAGAAGATGTATATTGAATATAAGATTGTAAAGGGAGATACTCTTGGAAAAATTGCCGAACGGTTTGGTACGAGAATTGACTTTATAAAATCACTTAACGGTCTTACAAGTGATATGATTATTGAAGGAAAAATGCTTAAAATTCCTGCTGAATTTAAAGAGTATACCGTTGTGAAGGGAGACACTCTTTATCTTATTGCAAAAAGATTCAGTACCGAAGTCAGCAGGATAAAAACCTATTCGGGAATAACGTCTGATAATCTTTCAATAGGACAGCTTCTTAAAATACCTTATCAGGATTTAAGCGTTAATCCTGTTACTCCGCCGACATCCGGTCAAAAACCGTCGGTAAGCTATTTTAATTATACGGTTGTCAAGGGTGACACAATTTGGGGAATTTCGGTCAAGCAAGGTATCCCGATGCAGGAGCTGCTCAGCGATAACAAGCTTAACATGGAATCAATTCTTAATCTCGGACAGGTTCTGAAGATTGCCGTTCACACCATTCCGATACAATCAACGCCCGGACCGCAATTCGGCGAATATCTTGACTGGTGGACAGAAGCGCAATATGTTGTTCCGATAAACAAAACCTTTAAGGTTGTTGATTTTTACACCAAAAAGAGCTTTATGATTAAACGTACAATCGGAGCAAACCACGCCGACTGTGAGCCGTTAACCGCCGCCGATGCGGCTGCCGCAAAAAGCGTATGGGGCGGATATTATTCATGGAATACACGTCCGGTTATTGTTGAGGTTGACGGAAGAAAAATAGCCGCCTCGATGAGCTATTATGCTCACGGTGTTGAGTATGTGCCAAACAATGATTTTGTCGGGCATTTTGACATCCATTTCAAAAATTCCACAAGACACGTTGACGGAAAGATTGATAACGACCATCAGGCAAAAATTAAAATCGCCGCAGGAGTTTAATTCGGCTTGTAAAGCAAAACCTTCATTGCGTTTAATGTGGCAAGAAGCGAAACTCCGACATCGGCAAAAATCGCAAGCCACATGTTGGCATAACCCAAAGCGCCCAAAATCAGAATAATACCCTTAAGCAAAAGGATGAAAACAATATTTTGTAAAACTACTGTTTTTGTCCTTTTTGCTATTTTAATGCCCGAAATTATTTTTTCGGGAGAATCGTTCATAATAACAACATCTGCGGCTTCTATTGCGGCATCGCTTCCAAGCCCTCCCATCGCAATGCCTACATCAGCGCGCTTAAGAACAGGCGCGTCATTTATCCCGTCACCCGCAAACATTACCTTTTGGCTTTTGCACATTTCCTCAAGAAGCTTAAGCTTTCCGTCGGGAAGAAGCTCGGCGTGAACCTCGTCAATATCCAAAACCTTTGCTGTTTCAACAGCCGCCTGCCCCGAGTCTCCTGTCAGCATTACGGTTCTTTTAATGCCCAGCTGTTTGATTTTTTTTGCAAGATTGCAGGAGCCTTCCTTTATAACGTCCGACATCACAATATATCCGGCAAGCGTTTTTTCACAGGCAATATAAATTGCTCCGGGAATAATTTTGTCCGGCATATTTATACCCTCGCCCGAAAGAAATTTTTCACTTCCGGCCGAATATTTTTCACCTTCAAATAAAAAGCTTATTCCGTTACCGGCTATTTCCCTGTGCTCTGTAATTTTTGAATTATCCGGAGTTTTGCCGTAATAATTTACAATGCTCTGTGCAATCGGATGGGTCGAAAGAGATTCGCCGTGAGCGGTAATTTCAATCAGCTTTCCCCGGGATATATCCGAAAGCGTGACAACCTCGCTTACTTCAAAGGCACCCTTTGTAAGGGTTCCTGTTTTGTCGAAAACAGCCGTTTCGACATTTACAAGCGCTTCCAGATAATTTCCGCCCTTAAACAGTATTCCGTTTTTTGATGCAAGACCTATTCCGGCGAAATAGGTCAAAGGAATCGAAATTACAAGCGCACACGGGCAAGAAATTACAAGAAAAACAAGACTTCTGTAAAGCCATGTGCTGAAATTCCCTGTTATAATAAATCCGCCAAGCATAAGAGCAATTGCGGATATAACCACGACAGGCGTGTAAATTTTTGCAAATTTGGTGATGAAATTTTCACTTTGAGCCTTATTCTCAGAAGCTTTTTCGACCATTTCAAGCAATCGGGCAACAGTTGAATTCTCATAACTGCTTGTCACCTTGATTTTAACCGCCGCGTCCGAATTTATCATACCGCTTAAAACCTCTTCGCCCGCTGTTATATCCCTTGGACGGCTTTCTCCTGTAAGCGCCGAGGTGTCCGCTGTCATGGAATCGCTGAGCAAAATTCCGTCAAGAGGAACACGTTCGCCTTTTTTCACCTGAACAATCATTCCCGTTTGAACCTTTTCGGGGCTGTATTTTCGGACACTTCCGTCGTCCTCGACAACATTGGCATAATCGGGACGAAGCGCCAAAATTCCCTTTATTGAGCGCCGTGATTTTCCGACAGCGTAATCCTGACACATTTCTCCGATTTGATAAAAGAGCATAACTCCAACAGCTTCCGCGAATTCTCCGATTGCTACTGCGCCTACGGTAGCTATAGCCATTAAAAAATTTTCGTCAAGCATTTTTGCTTTAAAAACATTTTTGGCGGCATCAATCAAAACATCATAGCCAAGTATTGCATATGCGCTCAGCAATAAGATGTTTTTTATAATTGGTTCCGGCAATAAAATTCCTGCAATAAAAACAACAATTCCTGCCCCGAAACGCACATATGTAAGAATTGATGTTTTTTCATTTTCCTCGCGGGAATGATTGCTTTCTTCGTGCGGCGCACAGCATGAGCAGCTTTTATTTTCAGTCATCAATATCATTTCTTTCTTCGTTAATGTGGTGCAGTGCCTCGTTAAAAATATGCAAAATATGGTCGTCGTCAAGACTGTAATAGACAAGCTTTCCGGCACGATTGCTTTTTACAAGACGGTTCTTTTTCAAAACTTTAAGCTGGTGGGATATAGCCGAATGAGTCATGTCAAGCAGCACCGCAAGGTCGCACACACACAAATCAGCGTGCTTTAACGCAAACAAAATTCTTGTTCTTGTAGAATCGCCGAAAACCTTGAAAAACTCAGCAACATCAAACAATGCTTCTGTCGGAGGCAGCCTGGAACGTACCTTTTCGACCTTTTCCTCCTCAATTATACTGCAATCACAGCCGTATTTATCGGGCTTTGTCATAGCGTTATCCTCCTCGTTTCTTTGTTGATATCATCGGGCAACACATGAGCGGTCGTTCATGCGTTGCTTTAAAAATATATGAGCAACTATTCATATGTTTCTTTTAAAAAACAGAACACATGAATATCTGTTCATGTGTTCATTATAGCATGTGTTTTTTATTTGTCAATATCTTTCTGAGGTTTATTTTTCACGAAAAGGCTTATCATCGGGAATATGCTCTACAATATCGGCAACACCGCATCCAAGGATATTGCATAAATCGTTTATTGTAGTTATGGTTTGATAATTGACAACAGTTATAAATCTGACCATGATATATTTGGGGTATAACAAACCAAACAAGGGCTACAATCACAAGGAGAACATCAGCACTATGACAAACATTTAAAACAGGGCGATTTTCAAAGCAACGATGGGAATCAGTGTCGACAAAAATGCAGTATATCACCGAATCAAAGCAAGCGGAGAATGGCTGAGATGTATGGCTCAAGAAATGTGCTGCAAAAACGGAATGTCAATTCCGAAGCCGACCTTTTTTGAAGATTTCTTAAGTTGTTGACAAAGAAACAAAATTGTGCTACAGTAATTATGTTTCCAAGGAAACTAAATTATCACGTTCAAAGGAGCCCCTTAACCATGTCAAAAAAAACAATATTCAAAAAAGATTTCATACTTGTAGCCATAGGGCAGATTATTTCCATATTCGGCAATCAGATACTGCGATATGCGCTTCCGCTTTACCTTCTTAACAAAACAGGCTCATCCGTTTTATTCGGAACAATTATGGCTCTCTCTTTTATTCCTGCACTTATCCTTTTCCCGATTGGGGGAATCCTTGCCGACCGCATTAACAAAAGAAACATTATGGTCATTCTTGATTTCAGCACAGCGGCGCTTATTTTCCTTTTTTATTTATTGATGGGCAAAATAGACATTGTACCGCTTGTGGCCGTCACAATGATGATTTTATACGGGATACAAGGCGCGTACCAGCCTGCGGTTCAGGCAAGCGTACCTTGTTTGATAGACGAAGAACACATCATGCAAGGCAATTCGGTTGTTAATATGATTAATTCTTTAGCAAGCATGACAGGGTCGGTAATTGGAGGCGTTTTCTTTTCGGTCGTTGGATTAACACCCGTTTTATATGTGAGCATCGGATGTTTTTTTGCATCGGCGGTAATGGAAATTTTCATCTGTATCCCATTTGAGAAAAAGAAATCATCAGGCAATATATTTGTCACAGGCTTCACTGACCTTAAAGACAGCTTTCGTTTTATGTTTAAGTCTCAGCCCGTTTTGTGGAAAATCTCTTTAATATATGCTTCTCTGAATTTATTGCTGACCTCTTTGATTTTGGTCGGAGCGCCGATTATAATTACTCAAAATTCAGGATTCGAAACGAATACAGCAAATCGGTTGTACGGCTATGCACAGGGCGTAATCGGCGCAGGCGCAATATCGGGCGGATTAGCCGCCGGAGTATCGGCAAAAAAACTTAAGCCGAAAACGAGTCCGCTTATCATTATCGGCTGCGCTTTATCCATCCTTATAAGCGGAACAGCGCTGCAATTATTAAGCAGCGCTATGACGGTTTATCTTATTTTACTGTTCGGGTGCGGTATGTTAACGGCGCTGTCAACATTATTTCAGATTCAGGCGCTGACATTTCTTCAGCTTTTGACCCCAAAGGATTTAGTCGGGAAGGTTCTTTCGTGCTTTATATGCGTCTGTATGTGCGCAATTCCTCTTGGCCAGTTTATTTACGGTATTGTTTTTGAGCATATCGGGGGCAAAACATTTATTCCATTTTATATCGCGTCATTGATAATGATTGCAGTCAGTATTTTCACGCGCCGCATTTTTCATGAAATTAAAGGCTCTTAAGCTTCTCAATAGCCTTAACGACGTTATCTCTGCTGCCAAACGCGGTCAGACGGAAATATCCTTCGCCGCTTTGTCCAAAGCCTGAACCGGGAGTGCCGACCACTCCGGCTTTGGAAAGCAGGTGATCAAAAAACTCCCACGATGACAAACCGTCGGGACATTTAAGCCATACATAGGGCGAGTTTTCACCGCCGACAAACCAAATACCCAATTTACGCAAGGCTTCTGTTATGATCCTTGCGTTTTCCATGTAATAATCAATATTTTTATTGATCGCCAATAGCCCTTCATCACTGAATACAGCTTCCGCTCCTCGCTGAACAACATATGAAACACCGTTGAATTTTGTCGTCTGACGTCTCAGCCAAAGCTTATTTAGTGACGTATTGTTTCGTGTAAGCTCATGCGGTACGACTGTATATCCGCATCTCGTTCCGGTAAAGCCTGCTGTTTTAGACAAGGAGCAAAACTCGATTGCGCATTTTTTTGCACCTTCGATTTGATAAATGCTTGTCGGAAGCTCTTTATTATGCACAAATATTTCATATGCGCTGTCAAAAAGAATTACCGAATCGTGTGCTATAGCGTAATCAACCCATTCCTTAAGCTGTTCCTTGCTGTAAACGGCACCTGTCGGATTATTGGGAGAGCACAGATAAATAATATCCGCCTGTACGTGGTTGTCGGGCATAGGCAAAAATCCGTTTTCGGAATTCCCCGACGCATAAATGATTTGACGGCATGTCATTATATTGGTATCAACATAAACCGGATAAACCGGGTCGGGTATCAGCACAGTATTATCCGCGTCAAAAATATCAAGAATATTTCCGATATCGCTTTTTGCGCCGTCGCTGACAAAAATCTCGGTATCTAAAAGCTCTACGCCTTTTTTCCTGTAATAACCGCATATTGCCTGCCGCAAAAAGTCATATCCCTGCTCCTCGCCATATCCCCTGAAGGTTTCAGCAACACCCATTTCAGATACAGCTTTGGTCATTGCATCAATGACGGCAGGCACTAAGGGAAGAGTAACATCGCCGATTCCAAGGCGTATAATTTCCTTTCCGGGATTTTGCTGACGGCATGTGTTAATCTTTTTTGCAATAAGCGAAAAAAGGTAGCTTTCATTAAGATTTGCGTAATTTTTATTTATTTTCATATGCTTTCTTCTTTCCGGGGTGTGTATGTTGACAATTTTCGAACACTCCCTGATGTGATGCCGCTTTCAGCAGTCCGAGGAAAAGCGGATGCGGCTTATTTGGACGGCTTTTAAATTCCGGATGGAACTGCACGCCGACAAAATAGCGGTTACAATGCAGCTCGACCGACTCGACAAGACTTCCATCGGGCGACATGCCGCATATTACCATACCTTTTTCGGTGACGATTTCACGGTATTCGTTGTTAAATTCAAAGCGGTGACGGTGGCGCTCGCTTATTTCATTTTTCTCATACAGTCTTTCAAGCATTGTATTTTGGACGACCGAACATGGGTATGCGCCCAGCCGCATTGTTCCTCCGCTGTTTATCATCCCCTCCTGGTCAGGCATAAAATCAATAACCTTATGGGAAGAATTGCTGTTAAACTCACTTGAATTGGCATTTTCAAGTCCGCATACATTTCGCGCGAACTCAATAACGGCAATTTGCATTCCAAGGCAAATGCCCAAAAATGGAATGTCGCTTTCACGCGCGTAACGGCATGCGGTGATTTTACCCTCAATACCCCTGTCTCCAAAGCCGCCGGGAATGATGATTCCGTCTATTCCGCACAACACCTCGCCGACATTTTCGTCCGTCACATTTTCGCTGTCAATCCATTTTATTTCTACGTTTGCGCCGACTTCATATCCTGCATGGTTAAGGCTTTCGATAATAGAAAGATACGCATCGTGCAGACGCACATATTTTCCGACAATGGCTATCTCAAGTTTTCTGCTTCGTGCTTTGATTTTTTGTATCATCGTTTGCCATTCGGTTAAATCAGGCTCCGGTGTGTCAAGACTAAGCTCGCGGCATACAACAGAATCCAGACCGTTTTGGCGAAGCATAAGCGGAGCCTCATACAGGCATGGCAGTGTAAGATTTTCGATAACACAGTCGGGCTTGACGTTGCAAAAAAGTGATATTTTCGACTTTATATCGTCCTCCAGCGGCGTAACTGCACGTGCGACAATAATGTCCGGAGATATTCCGATTGACCGCAGCTCCTTGACCGAATGCTGGGTAGGCTTTGACTTGTGCTCGCCCGAAGCGTTAAGATAAGGAACAAGTGTAACATGAATAAAAAGACAGTTTTCCTGACCCTTTTCAAGAGATACCTGGCGTATTGCCTCCAAAAATGGCTGACTTTCAATATCGCCTGTCGTACCTCCGATTTCGGTTATCAGGATATCGGCTCCGCTGTTTTCCGCTCCTGCGTAAATATACGATTTTATTTCGCCTGTTATATGCGGTATTACCTGAACGGTTTCGCCCGAATATCCGCCGGCACGTTCACGGTTTAAGACATTCCAGTATACCTTTCCCGACGTTAAATTTGACAGCTTTGTAAGATTTTCGTCAATAAAGCGCTCGTAATGCCCCAAATCAAGGTCGGTTTCTGCGCCGTCATCTGTGACAAAAACCTCGCCGTGCTGAAAAGGACTCATCGTGCCGGGGTCAACATTCATATACGGGTCAAGCTTCTGCGCCGCTACCTTAAGACCTCTTTGCTTAAGAAGTCTGCCCAATGATGCCGCGGTTATTCCCTTGCCGAGACCCGATACAACTCCGCCGGTGACAAAAATATATTTTGTTTTATCTCCATTTAAATCCTTGCTCATATTTCCACAACACCTTCAAAAGCCTTTGTGCATTCGCCTGTCATGAATACCGCGTCATCTGTATAATTAATAATCAGTTCGCCGCCAAGCAGCAGCACACTTATATCCTGCCCCTTGTCGCAATGACCGTTAAGAACCGCCGCAACAGCTGAGGCACATGCGCCTGTTCCGCAGGCAAGAGTTTCTCCGCTTCCGCGTTCCCAAACACGCATTTTAAGTCTGTTTTTCTCCAAAACCTCTACAAATTCTACATTTATGCGGTCGGGGAACAAAACATGGTTTTCAAGCTCCGGACCGATTTTGCTCAAATCAAGATTGTCAATACTGTCACAGAAAATCACAGCATGAGGATTTCCCATCGAAACGCATGTCACAGTATATTCGGTTCCGTTCGCCGCTATCCTTTGAGCAATTACCGATTGCCCCGAAAACTTAGCGGGGATTTTTTCGGGCACAAGTTCGGCGCGGCCCATATTTACTTTTACCGACGAAACAAGCCCGTTTTGAGTAGACAAAAACAGTTCCTTGATTCCGCTTAAGGTTTCGATATTCATTTTCAGACTGTCGATTATTTTATTGTCAAAAAGATATTTAGCGACACATCGAATTGCATTTCCGCACATTTTTCCTTCACTTCCGTCAAGATTAAACATCCGCATTTTCGCATCAGCGATATCTGAAGGAAGCATCAAAACAATTCCGTCACCGCCGATACCGAAATGCCGGTCACTGAGAAGCACCGAAAGGGATTCCGGACAGTTGATTTCAATGTCGAGGCAGTTAAAAAATATGTAATCATTGCCGCAGCCGTGCATTTTTGTAAATTCCAGTTTCATACGCTCGCCCCTTAAACTATTAATATCAATAAGCTCGGTATTTATTTCGCTGTAGCCCGACAAAAGGCTGTCCGCAAGAGCATTTGCGGTGTCGATTGATGTAAGGCACGGTATCCCCGCCGCACATGCCTTGCGCCGGATTTTAACATCGTCATCAGCCGGATTTCTGCCCTTTGTAGAGGTAGAAATAACATAGCTTATTTTTCCGCTTTCAAGCAGTCCTACGATATTATTTTCTGCGCATTCGTGGATTTTTTTGACCGTCTGTACGTACAGCCCCTTGCGGTTAAGAAGCTCTGCTGTTCCGCTTGTGGCATAGAGTGAAAATCCCAAAGTCATAAACTTTTTGGCAATTTGTACGATTTCGGCTTTGTCGCTGTCACGTACCGTTATAAGAACACCGCCCTGCTTTTGCATCTTATATCCGGCGGCGATAAGCCCCTTATAAAGACCCTCCTTAAGATTTTTACCAAGCCCCAGAACCTCGCCGGTAGACTTCATTTCGGGACCTAAATGCGTATCTACATTGATAAGCTTTTCAAACGAAAATACCGGAACCTTTACAGCCACATAAGGCGGTATTTTTGCAATGCCTGAGCTGTATCCGTTTGACGAAAGCATTTCTCCGACGCTAACCCTTGTTGCAAGGTCGCACATCGGAACACCTGTCACCTTGCTGATATAGGGAACGGTTCTCGACGCTCTCGGATTAACCTCAATAACATAAATTTCATTTTGATAAAGCACATATTGTATATTTACAAGACCTTTTACCTGCAATGCTTTGCATAGCTTTTCGGTTATTTCAAAAATGCGCTGAGCCAAAGCGTCGTCAATATTTACAGCGGGATAAACGGCGATACTGTCGCCCGAATGTATGCCTGTTCGCTCGACATGCTCCATAATTCCCGGAATCAAGGTGCTTTCGCCGTCGTGTATTGCGTCAACCTCGATTTCACGTCCGCTTAAATACTTATCGATAAGCACGGGATTGTCCTGCTTTGTGCGCAGTATGATTTCCATATATTCGTGAATATCATCAGGCGAAAATGCAATAATCATATTTTGACCGCCTATAACATATGACGGACGCATAAGCACGGGATACCCGAGCTTTTCGGCGGCTGAAAGCGCCTCTTGTCCGTTCATGACACCAAAGCCCTTAGGACGTTTTATATCAAGCGTTTCAAGAAGTTCGTCAAAACGCTCTCTGTCCTCGCAGATATCAATGCTGTCGGCAGATGTTCCTATAATATTTACATTATGCTTACATAGCTGTTTTGTAAGCTTGATTGCCGTGCCGCCTCCGAATGCGACTATTGCACCGTCCGGCTTTTCGGTTTCAATAATGCTCATAACATCGTCAGCACACAGCGGCTCAAAATAAAGACGGTCAGAGGTATCAAAATCGGTCGATACCGTTTCAGGGTTGTTGTTTATGACAATGACCTCATACCCAAGCTTTTTTAGTGACCACACACAATGCACGCAAGCATAATCAAATTCAATGCCCTGCCCTATTCTTATCGGACCGCTTCCTAAAACTATGATTTTGGGCTTGTCATTTTTTTGAGCAAACGGAAGCGCTTCGTTTTCGGTACCGTTTTGAATTGAATAAAAATATGGCGTTTGCGCTTCAAATTCTCCGCCGCATGTGTCAACCATTTTATAAACAAAGGGGGTTTTGGAAGGCTCTTGACAGATTATGTTTTTAAGTCCGTATAAAAACCATCGGTCTATTTTTGTGATGTTAAATATATCGTCAATGGTCATTCCGCGTTTGACGGCTTCATAAACGACAAACAGCCTCTCGTCTGTTACTGTATCAAGAAGCTTTAAAATCTCCCCGTCCGTTTTTGCCGCAAGCAACGGAAGCTCAAGACTGTCAAGCCCTATTTCAGAGCCGCGCACCGCCTTTAAAAGCGCCTCCTCAAAGGTATCGGCAATCGACATTACCTCGCCTGTCGCCTTCATTTGTGTGCCTAAATCTTTTTTGGCATAGACAAATTTATCAAACGGCCACTTCGGAAATTTAACCGCAACATAGTCAAGAGCAGGCTCGAATGCCGCATAGGTAGTTCCGGTAACATCGTTTACAATTTCGTCAAGACAGTATCCGACGGCAATTTGTGCAGATACCTTTGCGATAGGATATCCTGTCGCCTTTGACGCAAGCGCCGATGAGCGTGAAACACGCGGATTGACCTCTATTACCGCATAGTCAAAGCTGTCGGGATTAAGCGCAAACTGACAGTTGCAGCCGCCCTCCACGCCAAGCGCTTCAATTATATTCAGCGCCGCTGAGCGCAGCATCTGATATTCCCTGTCCGCAAGCGTTACAGCGGGAGCAATTACGATGCTGTCGCCCGTATGTATACCGACCGGGTCAAAGTTTTCCATCGAGCAGACGGTGATTGAATTGCCCGCCTTATCACGCATTACCTCAAATTCTATTTCCTTCCATCCTGCAACCGACCGCTCGACAAGTATCTGATGAATAGGAGAAAGTGCAAGCCCGTTTGAAGCGATTTCGGTAAGCTCTTCAAGGTTGTCGGCGATACCTCCGCCGCTTCCGCCCAACGTAAAGGCGGGACGTATGATAACCGGATAGCCTGTTTCGTCCGCAAAATCTATTGCCGTCTGAAGCTCTGTCGCTACCACAGACGGTATTACGGGCTGGTTTATGCTTTGCATGGTTTCTTTGAATATCAGCCGGTCTTCGGCTTTGTCGATTGTTTCGGGCGAGCTTCCGAGCAGACGCACATTCATTTCATCCAAAAATCCGTCCTTTGCAAGCTGCATACAAAGGGTAAGTCCCGTTTGACCGCCGAGTCCCGACAATATACTGTCAGGGCGCTCCTTCTCGATAATGCGCTTGACGGTCGTCAGGGTGAGAGGTTCAATATATATTATGTCTGCAATATTGTTGTCGGTCATTATTGTGGCAGGATTGGAATTTACAAGCACAATTTCTATACCGTGATTTTTCAAAACACGACAAGCCTGTGTGCCTGCATAGTCAAATTCAGCCGCCTGTCCGATGACAATAGGACCTGAACCGATGACCA
>JGI994J12354_10003364_pt1 | contig 14997 bp, 16 predicted proteins | sample IntmicLarv3ML3BL_FD_12354 | JGI IMG/M metagenome (IMG submission 12354)
TGAAGGAGCCGTAAACCGACCGCCCCGGTACAGCGCGGTACCGCATAGTGCGAGCCTCGGCACCGCAGGAAGAGAGTTTAACACACAGATAAATCAAGGTGGCGCAAATATCAACGCTTCAAGTCACGCATTTATGCGAGGTGAAGCCACTAACATGAGCAATGAAGATATGGCCCGCGTACCCGGCGTAGGACGTGCGATTCCGGGATATTCGTCTGCTGACAGCATTCCGCGCGGAACCCACGGCGTGACGAACTCCTCCGCTGAAAGCCGTCGTAGTTCAGCGCCTACTACTCCCGCCCCTGCCAATACCCCCCGGTACAGCGGGAATGGTTTATCGCACAATAATGGAACAAGAAGTGCCCCGCCCCGGCATAGCAGGAATAGGTCAACGCCTCAAGATGCGGATAACCACAAAGCCTCTCGGCACGGCAGGAACGCAACGCCGGATTCAGCTCCCTCCACCAGTGCACCGGATATCGGCACTCCCCGGCACGGCAGGAATGGCACTCTACCGCCCATTGCCGCAGTAAATTCCGGCACAACAAGGCGAGAGAATGGCTCGAGACAGCATGAAAGCACTGAAAAACATGATAAGCCACAGTCCGGCACGGCAGGAACGCAGCCACAGCCTGAAGCTCGCCCTCCAATTCAAAAGGCGCAGAATGTGGCACGCCGCAACAACGCCAATCAGGGTACAAGGCGGCTCGAAGGTAATGTTGGAATAAAGGGTGATAGTCGAAGAAGCAACCGTGTAAAAAAAGATGATGAATGATATGAGGAAATACAATGCAACATGACAATAAGGGAATCGGCGGACGCGTTGCTATGATGGCCGCCAGAATCGCGAACGGAGCCGCCTCCGGCGGTGTTGGCGGTGCGGCGGTTGGCGCGGCAACAACATTTCTGCCGGAGCTTCTGAAAGGCGGCGCTTTACTTATTTCCGGTGTGCTATTGATACCGCTGCTCGTGTTTATCGGCGTCCCTCACATAATATTCGGTTACGACAATGCCGAGTATGACGACATTATCAATCTCACTGACCGTGCGGCCTATGTCGATGGCCTCTATCAACAACTCGATGCATATGAGCTTGAGTGCATTGAGGCAATTGTGGAGCAAGCAAAGAATGGAGAAGACTACGATGATGTCGATATCGAATCAGATGTATCAAACACTAATATCTATTGGCTCATCGCGATAAATTCCGTGGCGTATAAGCAGGATTTATATGTAATAGACGAAGGAACCATAAGAACTTTGTACTCAACCAAGCTAAAATACTCTGCTACCGCAGGCTCTCACGAAGAGAAAACGATTGATGAAAATGGCGATGAGGTAACGGAAACCATAAGCACATTAAAGGTGAGCATTCGCGACCTAAAGCCGGAGGAGCTTATGGATGAGTTGGGCTTTACCGATGAAGAAAAGGAGTGGGCCCGCTTCCTCTGGCAGAGCCTTGAGAATGAAGTTCCGCTTGTCGGAGGATACACCGGGGGCTATCGAATACCGCAGTCTGCATTGAGCGATGATAAGTTTGCCGCAATGATAAATGAGGCGGAAAAATATTTAGGGTATCCCTATGTCTGGGGAGGCTCATCGCCTCAAACTTCATTCGATTGCTCAGGCTTTGTATGCTGGGTAATAAACAAGTCGGGTGTGGGAAGCGTCGGGCGCACAACTGCACAGGGGCTTTTCAATCTGTCCACTCCGGTTTCGAGGGCAGACGCCCGACCAGGAGACCTCGTATTTTTTCATTCCACATATATAACTACGGACACAGTAACGCATGTCGGGATATATGTCGGCGAGAATATGATGATTCACGCCGGGAATCCAATAGGCTATGTCAATTTTGATACAGCTTTTGGAAGCCATTTTTATGCGATAGGCCGGATATGATCGACACAGCAAAGACATAAGCGAACCGCGAGGAACATTCCCCGCGGTTCATACAATGTTGGGTGTTAATTATCTTGCCTGCTATCGAGAATATAGTCAACGTACACGTAACTTGCTTCAATTTCAAAAATGATGAGATAGCGTTTACACGAGAGTAGACGTCTATATCTTCCCTCGGGTACAAATTGGTTCTCGTAAGATGCGCATCGTTCCGGCAGCTTAGACAGAGATTCAATATCTGCCAGAATACCATCGACCAGCTTTGTGGCGGCATTTACGCTTATGCGGGCAAGAAATTCCGCATGGCTGTCAAGCATTTGAAGTGCATCGTCCGAAATGATTACCGAATACTCATCCAAGCTTGTCACGCTCCCCAACGCTATTAATAGTATCAGTCAGCGTTTTTCTCACATCTGCAATTGAATATCCACGAGCCCCATTGTGGCGGGCGCTTCTTATTCGAAACAACTCTTCGGCAACCCTTAGTTCTTCGGCTCTCCGCTCAAAAGCCTTGATGTCCATAACGACCAAATCTCCCTCGCCATTCTTTGTCAGATAGACAGGCTCACCCGTTTCCTTACAAAGCTTTGCTATATCGTTATAATTACTCCTAATGGAAGCCGATGCCTTAATATGCATATCATGCACCCCCAATCTATGGTCATATTATACCTTATTATTACCATGAAATCAATAGTTCCAAATCAGAGTTTATAAATCACAATAATGTGGAGGCGAAAACATTATGCAAATACGAAAACTCAGACTCCTTCGTATCAAGCACAATATACAGCTCGAGGAGCTGGGAGCGGCTGCAGGAATGTCAAAGCAACGCGTCAGCCAGATTGAGCTTGGCGAGGAAATCTCCTCGAAGATGGTTGAAAAGAGGATAAGCGACGCTTTCTTTGAAGTGATAGCTAAAAAGTTCATTGAGCTCAGCGCTTTGGAGACGGACTACCTTGAACATAAGGACAGCCTTTTTCATTTTGTGGAGGACGATTATGAATTATGAGACCTATTATATTCCCGCAAATTTCACAGATGCCGGACGTATCTTCGGCATGTTCGAAATTCGAAATGTAATGGAAGCCCTTATCCTCGGCGCGCCGGTCATCTTCCTTTGCGCCTACCTGCTCCCTTTCGAGCTTACGACGAAGATCATCGTGACAATGACTATATTCATCCCAGTGGCCGGCTTTGCACTCATTGGAATCAGCGATGAGAGTCTGACCCGATATGTCGGTGCCGGGCTTCGATGGAGAAAAAATAAAAGAATCCTGACATATAGAGGGGAGGTGAACTACCATGAGTTTGAAAGAGCTTATATTCGGCGGAAAAATAGCCGGGCTGGATAACACGCAAAAAGAGTATGCCGACAGTATCCAAGAGTGGGTTCCCATAAAAAATATTATAGACGGCGTTGTAGTTACGAATGATAATCGTTTTGTGAAAATTGTTGAGACAATGCCAGTGAATTTCCATCTTAAAACCCCGGCTGAACAACAGACGATTATCTACTACTTCGCATCCTATCTGAAGATAGCACCGAAGAGCCTTCAAATCAGGGTCGTCACACAGCGTCTTGATATGGAGGGATATATCAAGAAAATGCGCGATTACCACGCCGCTGAAGACAATGAAAGGTGCCGCGAAATGATAGAGGATAACATCGAGGAAATCACCTATATAGCGGCGAATGAGGTAACAACGCACAGGTTCTTCATCATCTTTGAATATGACCCGTCAATGAAAGCCCGTAACAGCACTGTAAAAGCCATTGCACAGCGACTCAATGAGGAGGCTGACGTCGCGCGCCGCTACCTTGATTTATGCGGTCTGGAGGTGCTCGACCCGGAGTATGTGGATAATGCCGTGCTGGAGCTCCTCTATGAGATGCTCAACAAGCACACCGCAAGACGCGTGCGTCTGCCTGATGGAGTATTCGATATGGTCACGGCAATTCACGGTGTCTATGGGAGCGAACAGGCTACCAATAATAATTTTGGGGAGTGATGCGATATGAAGAAGAAAAAACCACCTATCTCCGATGAGGCCGTAAAAGAAAGCGCGGAGGTTGAAATCATCGAGGAATCCGAAGCACCTAAAAAGCGTAAAAGGCGCTGGTTCGGCAAGAAGGATGGACTTGAGGACGAATTCCTCATAGAGCAAGGCTCCACCTCGATTTTGGACATCATCTCGCCGACCTCCGTTGACTTGACCGGGCGCGATTATGTCCTCATTGACGGCGTGTATCACTCATACCTCTACATAACCGGATATGGCTATACCACAGTGGTTGGAAACGGCTGGCTGTCGTCGCTCGTAGAGGCCGGGGAAGGCGTAGGGCTCAACTATATTATCCGCAAACAGCCAAAAGAGAAGATTCTGTCAAAGGTATCCCAAACCACTATGGTCAACCGTTCCCGTATGCGTGATGTGGGAGATACCCGTCAGGACTATGAGGAGCTCGACAGCGCCATCGCGGCGGGTCTTTATCTCAAAGAAGGCATGAACCGCAACAATGAGGATTTCTACTATATGCACACGCTCATTGAAGTGGTTGCCGACGATCCTGAAACGCTCGAACAGCGGGTGTCAGCCGTGGAAACCCTGTGCGTATCAATAGATATGCTCGCCAAAAGATGTGATTTCCGTCATGAGCAGGGTTTCCTGTCAGCCTTGCCGTTGCTTTATCTTGATGCGGAACTTGAACGCAAAGCAAGGCGCAACGCTCTTACAACAGGTGTGGCGGCATCTTTTCCCTTTGCATCATTTGAGCTTTGCGACAAAACCGGGATTTTTATTGGCAAAAACATGCACAACAACAGCGCCTGCATGATAGACCTGTTCGACAGATTCAAATATCCGAATGGCAATATCTGCTGGTTTGGCTCAACCGGCGCAGGCAAGACTTTCGGCATCCAAACGGTTGCGGGTAGACTGCGACAGCAGGGCAAGCGTATTTATGTTATAGCGCCTAGCAAGGGCTATGAATACCGCTCATACTGCACAGCCATCGGCGGAGAATACATAAAATGGTCGCCATCCTCCGGGGACAGCTATAACCCTATGGATATCCGAAACAAATCGTTGGATGCTGACCTTGAAGCGCGCGGAATTAGCCGCAATGATTCTTTGCTCGCCAACCATATCCCAAAACTCACCGCCTCATTCGCGCTTCTGAAGAAAAACCTCACCGATGAGGACAAGAACTATCTTGATAAATCTTTGGTGGAATGCTATGGGCGGTTTGGCATCACGTTTGACAATGAAACGCTCTTTGACGATAACGGGGCATACAGGCCGGTCCCGACTTTTGCCGACTGGTATGAGCTTCTATGCGAATCCGAGGTAACAAAGCATTTAGCTGTGCCGCTCCTGCGTTTTGTCTCCGGCTCCGCCGCAAGTATGGTGAAGGCGACTAACATAAGCCGTCGCTCGAAATACTATGTCTTCGATGTATCTGATATTCCGGAAGAACTGCGTGAGTTTGTCACATACTGGGCGACGGAATTTTGTATGGACATGGCTCAGGAGTCCATTCTGACGGAGGATGTCATAATCATTGATGAGAGCTGGATACTGGTCGGCGCCTCCTCCACACCGCAGATTGCCGGAACGGTTCTTGAGCTCGCCAAAACTATAAGAGGGTATAACGGCATACTCATCTGCGCATCTCAGGGCCTGAAGGATTTCCTCTCGCTTGATGACGGCCGATATGGAGAGGGAATTATTGATTCCTGCCGTATAAAAATCATCATGCAGCTTGAGGAAAATGAAGCCATGCGTGTCAAGAAGATACTGAATCTGTCAGATAACGAGACCACACAGATAACGCGGAGCCGACGCGGGGAGGCGTTGCTCAGTATCGGCAACAGCCGTATCAATCTCTCCATACATTCGAGCCATCGCGAATACGCTGCCATCACCACAGCTACTTCGGACATCCTTGCACAGAGGAATACAGCTCCATCGTCCGAGCAATAAAAGACAGGCTTGAGAAGATTCCTTCTCAAGCCTGCCAATTTCAAATACCGTCATTCTCGTTAGCGCGAGCAACAGGCGATTTGCCGAACGTGGTTTTGGCAATGGCGGCTTGCTGCATCATTTGAACTGTTTCATCAACAGAATAGTAGCGAGCGCCTGCAAGGCGCTCCACCTCAACATTGGCAAGCGTTTCACGCAGTTCCGCCATTTTTGCGCATCGGGTTACGTTATCCATCTCCATGACAACAAGACCTCCTTTGCCATTCTTTATTGAAAACATGTTCATGGTACAGCTGTAAAATGATTATATAACGCGATTGGCACATTAGCAAGTTCAGCAGAATAACAAATCGCCATAAATAAATACACAAGCTCTCACGCAACGGCATGAAGGGAGAAACAAAGCTGTGACAGAAAGACTTATAACTAACATAAAGCTGATACGGGGCTTGATTCACCAGTCATTCCAGATGGGTGGCAAGCTTCAGGCGCTGCTCGAAGATGGCCGCAGCGACCCGTCGAGTATTGAAACACATATTGAGAAGATGCTCGGCCATATGGAAAACGCTATCATCGAAATGCGTAACCTGTGCGAACACGACAGGCCCAATGAACTTAAAACCCTCGGAAAGCCTGATTTACCCGATATGAGCGTGGCAGGCCGAGTAGATGTCAATAACTTCGGCTGGCTGCATATCGAACTGAATACCCTTTTGCCGCACTGCCGTTTCACAACCCCCACCTACCTTATTGATACAATTGTTAAGCTACTTGACGGCTACGAAAAATCCGGACATATTCTCCCAAGGCACGAGGACGCAATTCTCATAATCGACGAACACAGTGATATATCCTCCCGCACCGTATATGACCAAGACAACAAGGGCTGGAAAGCCGTTTCGAATGCTATAAAAGGCAGGATTGTTCGGGACGATGACCAATACACCTTGCAGCTCGCGCTTCTCTCAACTGTCAGCGATAGCCCGGCGTGTCATATCTATATACTACCACAGGCCGAAGCCGGGGAGTTTTTCCTTATCAGAGCTGATGGTGCGTTATAACCATCGGTGACAATAGGTTGCGCTGCACGCCAATCATTGGTTACATTGTGTAACCATCGGAGACAAATTACTGCGCTAATCTCAAACCTTCGGTTACAACAGCTCTAAATGATGTAACCATCGGTGATATTGAGCGGCATTACTCTCCGAATGCCGCAACAATCAGCCTTATTACCCGCTCTCATTCTTCGGTTACATCGGCCTGTAATATCACCGAAGGTAACAACAGGAAAGCGCAGCTATTTCAATAGATTCAACGAAGTCACCATCGGTGATAACAGGAAGCTTGTAACCCTCCTATGTTACCTCGGGTTACATCAGACAAGGAAGTGATGATTATGGTTCTCGACCGCAGGGATACTGAACTGCTGAGACTGGCAGGAAAGTATCGTTGGCTCCCATACAAGGGTATAGACAAGTACGGCTTTGATGACATCGAGGATGAGATTGGCAAGCTGGCCAGTCTCGGCCTTCTCGGTATATCGCGGGACAGGGAATACCTCCGTTTATGCACTGAGGGCTATGCGGTTCTTCGGGCCGCCGGGTATAATTACAGCCCCGGCAGTAAGCGGGCCTTTGCAGGAAGCCCCGCCCTTCGCAGACGCCTTCAAACCGCGGATATTATGCTCACTTGCCTCCGGGCAGGAATTGATACCCTACAGGGAGATGCAACCGCTCTGCGGAATCAGCTTGTGTTCTATCCGGCCTTCGATATTCGTCCGGCAATGATGAACTGTACAAGCTGCTCCGCTTTCGGACACTGGGGGGATACAATATATATGATTCAATGTGTCAATCCTCAGAGCCAAGGTATGTATCGGGTAAATGAGATGACAGTTTTCCATAACTTAGCCGGGGTCTACGGCTCAGGCTATGAAGAACCGGAGGCCATGCTTTTCGCCGGAGATAGCTATGCCTCCGTGTATAAGCAGTTGACCAACAGCACTCCAAGTGCAAGGCACGGCATCAGAGGCTTTGTGGATTTCCGCGAGGTATACAAGAAGTCCAATATCCCGATTCACATTGTTGCCTGCAATGAAAATGGGGCACGTCAGCTTGCCGTTATGTGTCAGCCCGATTATCGAGCAAAGATTGCAAAAGCGGCATATGGACAACTATGGCAAAAACGCGATGAAAAGATTCTTGCCGCTGATGGCTGTGTGGATGGCGCTCCTCTCGTTATAGCTGTGGACATGGATATTCGGCGCATCCAAACTGTTATCAATGCCGCGAAGGCTCTCGGCCGTCCTGCGGTCAAGGTTGCGGCATTCGAAGACCAGATATTGGAGGTGCTATGTCGCCTCTATCCCAATGATGCGCCCGGCAATATTGTCTCTCTATTGAAAATTGAGGACGCTGTGCTCAATGCCGCCTTTGGGGGAATCCTCCTGTATAGCATGGACAGGGCCCCTGCATACAGCGACAAAGGGGGCGCTTTATTTGCCTAGACCGTCTGCGCTTATTGCGAAGCTGGAGGATTGGGCTGCCGACAAGCTGGGTGACAGGGTAACGCGCATCTTGAAAAAGATAAAGAAGTATATCCCTTTCATAATCGTGGGCTGGTACTTCTACGGGATGCTCATAAACTCCATCAGGCTCGGAATCGACTCCGTGTTCGGAGATGAAGCTGTCGGCGGAATATGGGTTACCGATCCGTTTAGAAATCTTATAGCGATATTTACACCGACCGGGCTCGGCGTGATCGCCATATCAGTCTTGCTTTTTTGCCTGATAACGAAAAAGGGATACATATGGTTCTCGGGATACAAGTTCACGCGCGATTCGCGGGGTTTCGATATTCTGCCCGATGCCACACACGGCTCGTCCGGCTTTATGGCACAAAAAGAGATGAAAGAAATTATATGCCTCAGCAAGATTGAGGACACATCTGAGACGGTAATCGGTAAATATATGAAGCGCCCTGATGATGAGAATGCGCTATATGCGACTGTCAAGGACGATTCTGAATATCGAAACCATGCTCACTCCATCATCTTTGGCGCGACAGGCTCAGGCAAGTCTCAAGGTTTTGTTATCCCGTTCCTACTCCAAGCTGTCAGGCGTGGCGAATCCGTGATTGTTGTCGATCCGAAGGGCGAGCTCTACGAAAAGACATCTGAGTATTTGCGTTCAGATGCCGGATACACCACGAAGATATTCAACCTTCTCGACCTTGAAGCCAGCGACGCGTGGAATCCTTTCGAGGCGATAGAATCAGATCCCGGACTTGTAGACACCATAGCTGAAATAATTATAAAGAACACATCTAATATATCGGAGCGTCAGGACTTTTGGGAAAAGGCTGAAAAAAACCTCCTCACAGCACTTATGCACTACGTCCAGACACAGACGATACCCGGCACAAACGAGCTTATGCCCATAGAGCACCGCTCCCTCGCGGCGATATATCGGATGCTTTCAAATGAGTCTTTCGGCGACTTAGAGCGCCGTATGGATGCGCTGCCAAAGGGACATCCTGCAAAGGCCCCCTATGGCATTTTCAAGCTGGCCAACCGTCAAATTTGGGGTAACATAGCAATCGGCCTCGGCAACAGGCTGTCTGTCTTTCAAAATCCCATTATTGATAAAATCACAGCGCACAGTGAGATTGACTTGACACTGCCGGGCCGTCAGCCATGCGTCTACTACTGCGCCATATCCGCGCAGGATTCAAAGTACGAGTTCCTCAGCTCCCTCTTCTTCTCCTGCATGTTTTCACGCCTCTCGGATTATGCACGAAGGTCAGGAGACAACGGTCGGCTCCCTGTAAAGGTCAATTTCCTGTTGGAAGAATTTTGTAATATCGGCAAGCTCGTCGATTTTAAGAAGCAGCTTGCCCTGCTACGCGGATTTAATATGTTTTGTCAATTGGTGGTACAATCGGTTCCGCAGCTTTCAGATAGATATGAGAGGGATGAGTGGGAAGAAATAATATCCCACTGCGACACCATGATTGCGCTTGGCGTCAATGACCTGAAAACCGCAAACTATTTTTCCGATAAATGCGGTAAAATCACAATCAGAGTCGAGAACAAACAGATGCCTTTATTGCCTCTGTTCAGCCCGATTTACAGCAGTACACGCCCTTACAGTCAAACCAGCAGTAATACTCAGAGAGCACTCCTTCTGCCGGATGAAATCATTCGGATGGACAACACCCAGAGCCTTATACTAATAAGAGGGCACAAGCCTCTTATGCTATACAAAGTGCGACCTCCCGAGTTCCCTGTGTTCGAACAACTTCGCCCGACGCGTATAGTCGATTATGTGCCGGCATGGAGAAGCCGGTCTGAGCCCGGTGGGCAAGAGCCAGAGGAGCCGCAACTACAAGAGGTCGACATATCTGGCATTGATAGAATGGCTACTCCCGATGATTATGAACCGATTCAAACACTTATGACGGAATATGAATTCCAAAAGCCTAAAGAAGCTTCTCCATCTCACGATGCAGGAATTAATCCGCCGGAGGCAAGCAGAGGCAACGGCGACTGGTTTAAAGCGGATACCTATACCGTGTTACACGACTTTGATGATGTGCCTACAAGTAAAACGATACCCGAAAGTACAACAAGCGAGGCGAGAGCTCCGAGTACTCCAGCGAAGCCTGTATTTGAATCTCTCATGCCCCATACGGAATCTACGCTTGATGATTTAAAGGCCGCTAGGCCGGGTAATGGAAAATGAAAAGGAGATGTTCGCAGTGAAAGCAGCGCCAATTTTTGAGAAACCCGTTTTCAGTCTTATGACACAAAAAGACATACTTGCCTTCTACCACCTCCAAATGCCGAGGTGGTTGTTCTTTGACAGCAGGTACAAAAGCCTCTCCCTTGAAGCTAAGGTGATTTATAGCTTCCTCCTCAACCGCTTTCAGCTCTCCCGGCTTAACAACTGGATAAACACAGATGGCGAGATTTTCATTATCTACACCCGCGCGGATCTCAGCGAAGAAATAGGCATCTCATACCGAAAAGCTATTTCGGCTGTAAGAGAGCTTGCCGATGTCTGCCTCATTTGGGAGCGGCGCTGTGGCAGGGGTGACGCAAATCAGATATATCTCGCTCGTGTTGAGCTTAATGAAGAGGATTCATTGAAACATCGCAGCGCACCGTTTGTACCTCGCGGCAGCGAGGCCGACGACGGCTCAAGATATGCGGAATCCGCATGTCTTGAAAGTGAAGATGGGTGTGACGCCGGGGAAACAGGCGAATATCTTGAATCAAGATGTGCGGAACCGGTACTTCTTGAAGAGATTTCAGCTCGTCGTGGCGCCGATGCAGAAACCTGTTTCGCTGCTTCGGAACACGCCTATGATGTGCAAATATCGCAGGTCAAGATGTGCACAATCGGCACTTCTGGACATGCGGAACCGGCAGGTCAAGACATGCGAAATTCGCACGCCAGTTATATCTATGGGAATAATACTGAAACGAATAATATTGATGATAGTCAGTCTACCGGTCTACCGCACGCGCGAGAAGCGCCTGACGGACTGGTTGACGATCTAGACGGGTTAGGTTTTGTCATTGAGGGCTGCGACCTCTGGACTTTTGCTCCTGAAACGGCAAAGGTGTTTGAAAATGCAATCGAGCGGCTATGGTTTACAAGAAGCTATAAAGTCGGCAATGCTGTCTTGCCGCAGCAAAAGGTGCGCTCTCATCTGCGAGAGCTCGACATCATTCGATTGCAGGAGGTTGAGCGTAAGCTTTCGGCAAATACTGAGCGCGTTATAAAAAACACGACCGCCTATGTCATGGCAGTCATGTTCAACACTATCTGGGAAGTCGAGAGCGATGTTATGGTTGACCCGTATCTCAACACGCTCCGACAGACGCCTGAAGGGGGGTGATCAATGATGTTTGCACTCACAAACGACCAAAAATACATAGCCGATATTTTAGACGAAACCGGCTATATGCGCATAGACCAAGCGCATAGGCTGCTCCGTCTGACTGATGCCGAAAAAGACAACGCCTATGCCAAGAGAATCCTGTCACAGCTTCAGACAATCAACCGCGCATGTTGGCTCAACGATGAAACCGTCTCGCTTCTGAACCTCAGAGCCGGCGGGATAGATGATAAAATGCTCTCTGCCGTGGATATCATGCTCGACCTGTTAAGCGAACCTCCGCTTGCCGTATCCTCAAAGAAACCTCCATTCAAACTGAGCTTCCTTGCTAGGCGGGAAGATGATATTCTCGCCTACGATGTGACCTCACTAACTCCCGGGTGCGAAAAAGAAATGGACTTCCATCTCAAAAGTGTGACAGATGATATCATCATCTTCCTGCTTTCGGATGTTGAGCAAAGTAAGCTTATAAGAACAAGTGTTACGCATTTTTTCGCAATCTATGACAGCGGCAAACTGCGTTATTACAAGGGGGAATAAGATTTATTCCATATCCGACGAATCCGCTTCGGATATTTTATATATACACAAATAATAATTATGGGAGGTAATAATCCATGCCACGCAAGAAAAAAGAAGACGATAACACTGTTGAAATCGAAGCCGAGGGTGGGGAATCCGGAGTGGCAGACGATGTAGTTGGTGAGATGGACGTATACATGTCCGCTGGAGACCACCTAGAATATCTTAACAGGCAGGAAAAGCCGATTGAAGATGGTACTGCTTTCAGCGAGGCCGCTAAGGATAACAAGATTGAATCGGGTGTGCCATCCTCAGAACTTGATGAGGCTGCGGCGGCGCCGATTGGTTGGCCTGATATGGAATCAGCGTCAGTATTCGACACTGGGTTTCCAGTGATGCCGGAAGATGTCTCTGTGGAACCTGCACCGAAAACCCCGGAAGAAGCAGGGGGTGTTACTACCGTAATTGACTCTGCCGAAATCGAAGCCGGAGAATCTATCACCACAGAATTGTCTGTTACTCCGCTTTCCGCCGCAGTTCGCAGAAGGAATTCTTTCTATGACCTGAACCTTAACAGGCTAGACAGAGACTTAACGCCCGCACAGGCACAGGAATGGAACAGTATCTATGCCTCTTACCGCTCTCGCTCTATTCTGTCAGGCATGGCGATAGGCGTCGATCAGAACACTTTCGAGATCAGCGGCGAGGACGGTCAGAGCAAAGTCACAACAATACGAAGCCTCATTATCATTGATTACCGGGTGAAGATTCTCATTCCGGAAACCGAGCTTTGGGTGCCGGGTGACGAGCGTCCTCAATATGTTCTGCCTAACGTGGTCGGCAGTTTTATTGACTACATCATTCTGGAGGTTGACCGTGTGGGCGAATGTGCAGTTGCGTCTCGCCGTATGGCTCTCACCTCAAAGAGATTCTTATTCAGCCGTAATGATCACCATGAAGGAGAGCGGCTCACATGCAAACTTGTCGCCGTAGGTCCGAAGGTGTGTACAGTTGAGTGCAATGGTTTTGACATTCAACTCACACAGAGAGACCTTACATATTCCGCAGTACCCGACCTGCGCGAAAAATACAGGCCGGGGATGGAGCTTGATTGCATCCTGAAAGAGTACGACAAGGCTGGAAAACTTGAAATCTCCGTCAAGGAGGCGCAGGTCAACCCCTTTGACGGCGCGGACAAGCGCCACCCTGTCGGAAGCCGCCGCCATGCCGTGATTAGCGGGAAATACCGTGGCGGGGTTTTCTGTACTTTGCCGGATGGAACAGTGTGCCACTGCCTCTATTCCTCGCGCCACTCGGATGCGGATTTCCGCGATGGAGATTCCGTCATCATCACCATACGTGAGTACAATTACGGCAAACAGCAGATTTTCGGACGCATTCTGACTAAGTGGTGAGTTTCGAAAGTGCAAAGGGCGCTGTGCTCGATATCCGTCGTCCTTTGTTGTTGCTCATTTGGGACTCTTAGAAGGACAAGCATTTGACTTTCTAGTGATAACAATGAACATATGATAGAATGAGGGGAAAATGGAGGTATGAAAAAATGATGAGTCCCAGACAGGAAGTATTTGCGTTTCTGACGCAGGCGGGGCTATACCATATTGCGACCGTAGACAAAGACGGCAAACCTCATGCCCGCCCTTTCGGCCCCAAATAACTGTTTGACAAAAAATCTATGCCTCATGCAGCATACCTAAAAATGTTCATGAACAGCTCACCAGGCAAAAACGGTTTGAAATTTCCGCAATGGGGGAGGGGGCATGGGTTCGTATCGAAGGTACGGCGCGCGAGGTTACCGACCCAGTAGAAAAACAAAAGGTATATGACGACAGTCAATATGGCAAGAACGACGGCGGTATATCAAGAGCTCTCGAGGATGCCGCATTTTTCGAGCTGATAGAGGTTTCGGCTTGGATTTTTGGAAAGGAAACCAGGGAATATCAGTGGTAGTGTGAGTTGACCCGTGTTCCTGCAGCTTCATTTGCAAAGACACGGCTCACTCCCGTGTTCCGAACAATAACGAGCTAATGAGCGCAGGAATTACAACTCCTGCGCTCATTAGTATATTGTTTCTTATATACTGCTATTGCTAAATTTGCTCAAGTATTATTAAAGCATCCAGAAATTGAGCCATGACATCAAAATCCCGATTATTATGGAGAAGCGATAGCTTATACTCCATCGCTGTCATGGCTATAAAAACATCAATTGTACTGCGAATGGTGACACCTTTTTGACGAAGACTAAAAAATATCTCGACCGCTTTCCGAAATGTCTCAATATTTGTTGGCAGTATATATCTGTTGACCGGACAATATTCATCAAGCTATGCAAATTCCGCCTCATCCTTTGCTCCCTGTAGCAATTCCTGATAAGCGAAAGCTGAAAAGCCAAAGGGAATATCACGTCACAAAATCTCCGAAAACAGTTTTGCCTTTGGATTCTATCTTCCACGCAAAGCATCAATCATAGTAGAAGTATCAATTAGAACCATTATACGTGCCTTCTCTTGCGGCTTTATGATCATAACCATCGGCAAACTCAATTGTCCCGAACAGTTCGCGTAAATCTTTATGCTCACGGCGCTCAACAAATTCTCTCAATGCGGAATCGACCACATCTGTTTTTATTGTCAAACCAGATACAGTCATGGCACGTTCT
>JGI994J12354_10003365_pt1 | contig 14993 bp, 13 predicted proteins | sample IntmicLarv3ML3BL_FD_12354 | JGI IMG/M metagenome (IMG submission 12354)
CGGCTGACGGACTCCTTGACGGACGTAGTTAGTCCTTGAAAACTAAAGTCAGACCGATGCTCGCCCATTGTACAGCTAAAGCAACAAACATGGAATATACCATCGCCGGCTGCGGTGCCATATCCACAATACTTATTATAGGAGATATACTATCAATGACAATCAGAGATATTGCCAGGAAAACAGGCGTTTCCATTGCGACAGTGTCCATGGTGCTCAACAATAGACCTGGTGTGTCAGAGAAAACAGCGCAACGCATTTGGGATGTTGTTGAGGAATTTAATTTTGTTCCAAGCGCCTCTGCTCAAGCGCTCAAAACCAACCACAGTCGAAGCATTGCCATGATTGTCGGTCATCTAAACAACGCCTACCACATTGACATGATTACCGCCGCAGAGGAGGAGGCCTACAAGTACGGCTATCAGATCTTTCTGTGCAATGCGAACCTCAGTTGGCAGCGCACCTTAGAGCATATTCGCACCCTGCGTTCCCGCATCGTAGATGGTATTCTTCTCTCTGTATCCATGATGCCGGAGGAGCAAAGTATGAAGGATATCCTCGCCATATGGAACTCAGGGTTACCCATGGTTTCTTTGAGCTCAAACACGCAGGATTATCCGCTCCCTATCGTCAGCTTCAAACTTGAAGAGCAGATTTCACAGGCCGTTCACCATCTTTATGATTTAGGGCATCGGGAGATTGGCATGGTTGCCTCGCCGGAGGGTTCGTGGGGTAATTACCGTTTGGATAATTTTAGGAAAACTGCCACTGAACTGGACATCTATACGGATGCGTTCGTTGTTTATGCGGAAAATGACCTATATAGCTCCAAGGAGACAATCCGGAAGTTACTTGTCTCACATCCATCCATCACAGCGATTTATGCAGTCAATGACATGATGGCATTGAGTGTTTTGCAGGTGGCAGACGAATTGGGATTATCCGTGCCGGAACAGCTCTCCATCGTCGGCACCGACGGAATCCCATATGTTGATTTCACAAGGCCTAACATTGCGACCATTCGGGCACCACTCAAGGAAATCGCCCAAACCGCTACACAGAAACTCATTTCCATGATTGAAAATAAAACATCTCATGACAACGAGCGGCTGCTGATTCCCTGCACGTTCACGCAAGGAGGATCAATTGCACGCAGGTGCAAATAATGATAAAAACCGAAGGAGAAATAAAAATGAAAACGAAGAAAAATCTAGTCAGCCTCTTGTCTCTCGCATTGGCGGTGTTGCTTCTCGCTGCGTGCGGCGCACCGGCAACGACTACCCCGCCTCCCATTGCAAATACCTCGGCTCCTGCTGATAACAGTCAGCTTCCTGTGGAAACAGCAGCACCGACTAAGGTCGGCCTCATTGCTCTCGGCTTTGGCACCCAGAGCTTTAACGACGATGTGCTTGACGGCCTGGAAATGGCAGAGCAGGAGCTTGGAGTCGGCATCATGTCTCTGGAAGTTGTCGAAGTATCCGACACGGCCAATGCGCTGCGCACCCTCATTGAGCAGGGCGCAAATCTCCTAATTGTTCCCTCCTCCGACTATCGAGATGGCATGGAAACCGTTGCCGCTGAGTATCCCGACGTGAGTTTCGTCTACCTTGCTGAGGTCATTACCGATGGCCCTGCGAACATTATGTCTATCGCCTACCGTGAGCACGAGGCTTCCTTCCTCGCCGGTGCGATGGCGGGCTTGCTGACGCAGACCAACTCCGTTGGCGCAGTTTTGGCCCTCAATGAGGCGGTGCAGTATCGCTATCAGTACGGCTATATGGCTGGTGTCAAAGCCGTCAATCCCGACTGCGAGGTGCAGGTGGCATTCACAAACTCCTACACGGACGTGGGTAAGGGCAGCGAGCTGGCCGGCGTGATGTACACCAGAGGCGCTGACTATGTGGGCACTTATGCAGGCGCTTGCAACCTCGGTGTGTTTGAAGCCGCCGCTCAGGCAGGTGAAGGCAAATACTGCTTCGGTGCTGCCAATGGTCAGTTTGACCAGATGCCGGACAAAATTGTCGCCTCTGTAGTCAAGCCCGTGAACAAGGCTATCTTTACCATCATCGAAAACTTCACCAATGGCGAATTTGACACCAGCGCACCCTTCTCCCTCGGTTTGAAGGAGGGCGGTGTAAGCTTCCTGTTCACGCCATTGGGCCTGTACGATTCTATCCCTGCAGATGCCATTGCTACCATTGAGGATTTGAGAGCGAAGGTCATCAGTGGTGAAATCGTTGTCCCCGGTACTGAGGAAGCCTACAACGCATTCAATTACAGCTACACAAAGTAAACTCACACAAGCAAAGAGGGGAGGAACGGTTGTGCCGCATGCCATTGAACTCAGAGGAATCACCAAACGGTTCCCGGGGGTAATTGCCAACGATCGCATTTCTATTACTGTCGAGCAGGGAGAAATTCACGCATTGGCAGGAGAGAACGGAGCCGGAAAAACTACACTGATGAATATTATTTATGGCCTGTATCAGCCGGATGAGGGCGAAATCCTCATCAACGGTAAACCGGTAGTTTTTCATAGCTCAAGAGATTCCATCAACCAGAAAATCGGTATGGTACATCAGCACTTTATGCTGGTGCCTAAGCTGACAGTAACGGAAAATATTATCTTAGGCAGAGAAGTCGGTAGTAAGCTGAAAATCGACCGAAAAGCGGCCTCGGAGAAAATCAAGGAGATTTCCGAGCGGCATGGCTTGAGCATTGACCCTGATGCGAAGGTGTCCGACCTTTCCGTCACGCAACAGCAACGAGTGGAAATCCTCAAGGTGCTGTATCGGGAAGCGGAGATTCTCATTTTTGATGAACCGACAGCTGTTCTCACCCCTCAGGAAATTGACGAATTTTGTGATATCCTGCTTAGCCTCAAGACGCAGGGCAAAACTATTATCTTCATCAGCCACAAGCTCGCTGAAGTGCTCAAAGTGTCCGACCACGTGACCGTGATTCGTCACGGGAAAGTGGTCGGCACGGTGGCACGGGGAGAGACAGACTCGGCTGAACTCACCCGCATGATGGTCGGGCGGGATGTGGATTTGGGTCGCATCCTGCGAGAACCTACGCAAGGTGAGCAGGTGCTATTAGAGGTGAAAAGTCTCGACTACATCAATGGTGAACGGGTTCAGAAGCTAAAGGACGTGAGCTTCTCTCTGCGAAGCGGCGAAGTTCTGGGTGTGGCAGGTGTTGACGGTAACGGACAGGAGGAGTTGGTGCAGATTATCTGTGGTAAACTGACAGCGGACAGCGGCTCCGTTGTGCTCAACGGACAGGACATCACCCGCCAGACCATTCGCAGTCGCCGAGAACAGGGCATTGGCTTTATTCCGGAGGACAGGCACAAGGACGGACTGGTACTGGAATATACCATTGCAGAAAATCTCGTGCTGGGCAGTCACTATCAGAATGAGTTTGCCAAGCGGGGCATCTGGCTCAACCAGAAACAGATTCAGAAAAATGCCGAGGAGCGGCGCAACAGCTTTGACATTCGTTGCCCTAATGTGGCAGTCACGGCAGGCACCCTCTCGGGCGGCAACCAACAAAAGGTGGTTATCGCCCGGGAATCGGGGAAAGAGCCGGAGGTCATTGTCGCCGTTCAACCCACGCGGGGCTTGGACGTAGGTGCTATTGAGTTCGTGCAAAATAATCTCATCGACCAGCGCAACAGCGGCCGTGGTGTGCTCCTGTTCTCGCTGGAGTTAGATGAAATCCTGTCAGTGAGCGACCGCATCGCCGTTATGTATCGTGGCAAAATTGTTGCCGTGGTCGATGCAGAATCGGTGACTCGTCAGGAGCTTGGTCTGCTCATGTTGCAAGGCGGCGAAAAGGAGGGGATGATTTCATGATTGCAAAGCAGGCGCAAAAGCTGTTCTTCAACCTTGCGATTTCTCTCATTTCATTTGCCTTTGCCCTTGTTGTTGGTGCTGTGGTCATCGCCCTGCTGGGTGAAAATCCATGGCTTGCCTATCAGGCGCTTGTCAAGGGCGCTTTCGGTTCACCCATTGCCATTTCGGTGAGCATCACAAAGTCAGTGCCAATGATTCTCACCGGACTTGCGGTAGCGTTGGCGTTTAAATGCACCGTATTCAACATTGGCGCAGAGGGGCAACTTCTCTTTGGGGCACTCTTTGCCGCTATTGTAGGCGTGTACGTGAGCCTGCCCCCGTTCCTGCACATTCCCCTCACGCTCCTTGCCGCCATGGTTGGTGGCATGTGCTGGGCGTTTTTTCCCGCACTGCTGCGGCAAAAGTGCAATGTGCATGTAGTCATCAGCACGATTATGTTTAATTACATTGCGCAGTATTTCGTTCAGTATTTGATTCTCGGTCCTCTCAAGGGGCCAACCGATGCCTCAGCCAGCTATCCCATCCAATCCACAGCGGTGCTGCCGCCTATCCTCAAATCGCCGTTTGTGCTGAATTTAGGCATTGTGATTGCCCTCCTGCTGATTGTCGCAGTTCACGTCCTCCTGTCGAAAACCACGATTGGGTATGAGATGCGAGCAGTGGGCTTCAATCCCAATGCCTCGGAGACCTCCGGCATCAACGTGAGCAAAAATATGTTCCTTGCCCTGCTCCTCTCCGGTGCCATCGCCGGTCTTGCCGGCGGCATCGAGGTCACCGGCTCGCTGGGGAAGTATGTCAACGGTTTCTCGCCTGGCTATGGCTTCAACGGCATTCCTGTCGCCCTCATGGCTCGGGGTAATCCTTTTGCAATTTTCTTCACCGCCCTGCTTATGGGTGCCATGCGCAACGGCTCACTGATGATGCAGGCAAGTGTCGGCGTCTCCCGCTACATGGTAGATATCATTCAAGGACTGATTATCGTGTTCCTCTGCGGCGAATTTGTCATTCGCTATTATTTGGAGCGCCTCGCATCTAAAAAAGCACAGACACCGACAACGGCTGAAGAGGGAGGCGTAGTAGTATGACCAACATTTTCGTCTACATGCTCACAGCCATGCTTCGCATGGGCACGCCGATTGCCTTTACGGCTCTCGGCGGCGTGATTTCCGAAAAAAGCGGCGTGGTTAACATCGGTTTAGAGGGCATCATGCTCGCCAGTGCCTTTGGCGCTGTGGTGGGTGCTCATTATTCGGGTAGTGCCTGGGTGGGCGTGCTGGCTGCAATACTGCTGGGGATGCTGATTGCGGCGGTTCACGCTGTGATTTCCGTGACATGGGGCGGCAATCAGTCAGTGAGTTCTATGGCCATTGTACTGCTGGCAACGGGCTTGTCCTCGGTGGGTCTCAAGGCTCTTTTCGGTCAGCAGGGCAGCTCGCCAAGAGTGAACAATCTGCCCAATATGCCGATATTAGCAGATATCCCCCTCATTGGAAAATTTCTCGCCGGCCTTTCGCCTTTCGTCTACCTCGCTTTTGTGGCGCTGATTCTGGTACACATTCTATTCAAACACACGCCACTCGGCCTGCGGATTATTACTGTCGGCGAAAACCCCAAGGCCGCTGAAACGGCAGGGATCTCTGTCCACCGTATTCGCTACCTCTGCGTGCTTCTTTCCGGCGTGCTAGGTGGACTGGGCGGCGCATTTCTCTCCATTGGTCAGATGAACCTATTTCAGGAAGGCATGGTTTCTGGCCGCGGATATTTGGCGCTGGGCGCTGTCACGATGGGTCGCTGGTCGCCCATTGGAGCTTTTGGCTGTGCTATGCTCTTTGGTTTGTTTGATGCCCTGCAACTCTACATCCAAACGATTCCTAACAACCCGATTCCAAGCGAATTCATCCAGATGATACCCTATGTGAGCAGTTTAATTGTTCTGGCGGCAACATTGTATAAGAATGCCTCCACTGGTGTGACTGCCATCGGAAAGCCCTATACGAAATATGCACAAAACCGCTGACAATGTGGCGGGAAAGGAGGTATCCACTATGAATGCCAAGGAATTGATTCGTCAAGCGCTTTCTGCACGGGAAGCTTCATGGTCGCCCTATTCCAACTTTAAGGTGGGTGCGGCACTGCTGACGAAAAACGGGAAAATTTATCAGGGCTGTAACATTGAAAATGCCGCCTATACACCGTCGAACTGTGCCGAGCGCACTGCGTTTTTCAAAGCGGTTTCTGAGGGCGAACGGGAATTTTCTGCCATTGCGATTGTTGGAGGGCACAAAGACAGCAATCCACTGGGCTACGCTTACCCCTGCGGCGTCTGTCGTCAGGTGATGATGGAGTTTTGCAAGCCGCAGGATTTTCAAGTGATTGTAGCCACCTCGGAGGATGACTATATCATCCGCACGTTACAACAGATGCTACCGGAGGGGTTTGGCCCAGAAAATCTGGCATAAAACGAGAAAGGAGTATAAGGCGCAAAGTCCCATTTCCTGCGCCTTATGAACCATATGGAACAATTGACCAACCAAAGCTGTAATACCCAAAAGCGTCCTAACGTCGTGTTCATTCAAAATGACCATCAAGCATACTACCGTTGGGGCTGGGACGGCGGCCCCAAGCCTCTGCGTCCTAATTTTGACCGTTTGGCACAGTCGGGAGCAGAGTTTGAGAATGCATACTGCACGGTGCCGCTCTGCGGCCCGACCCGCCGCTCCATGCTCACCGGGCTTTATCCCCATACTCATGGACAGCATCACAATTACACCGATCCACCCTATAACCACGAGGTATATCTTGACACACTCACCCAAGCAGGCTACAAAAACTATTACTTCGGCAAGTGGCATGCAGGACCCGGTAATGCCAGCGACCATGGCTGTGAGGGCTGTTCTGAAACAGATTACGGCAACCCCTATCTCTGGAACAGCTATAAGAATTACCTCAAGCGCAACGAACTGCCACAGGCTGTGCATTACATTGAGAAGTACTTCAAAATCCCCCACTTTCTAGAGGATGGCTTTTTCCTAAAACTAGAGGAAGGCGCAGACTATCAGTGCGAATCTTCATGGTGCGGCGAGCATTGCGTTGGTGTGACGAAAACGCCGAAGGAAACCCATGAATCTTTCTTCCTTGCGAACCTTGCCTGCGAGCAACTGGAACAATACAAGGCAGAAGGCAGCGACAAGCCCTTTGCCCTGCGCCTTGACTTCTGGGGCCCTCATCAGCCCCACTTGCCCACACAGGAGTTTTTAGATTTGTACCCGCAGGAGAGTTTCCATCCGCCCGTTTACGGCAGTCTGCATAACCCGCTCACCGATAAGCCGGACTTCTACAAGCGGGAGCGTAGTTCTCCCTTCGGCGAGGACAATATCATCATTCAGCCCAGCCCCGTCCAATGGGACGAGTGGACGGAGATTGTGCGTCACTGCTATGCCCATATCAGTATGGTGGATGCAGCGGCAGGGCTGGTGATGGACAAGCTGGCAGAACTTGGCTTAGACGAGAACACACTGATTATCTACACCACCGACCATGGAGATGCGCTTGCAAGCCACGGCGGCCACTTTGACAAAGGCTCCTATATGTCAGAGGAAGTTATGCGTATTCCCTGCGCCATGGCATGGCAGGGGAAAATACCCGCCGGACAGAAGCGGAAAGACTATATTTGCTCTATCGATTATCCGGTTACCATGCTGGATGCGGCCGGTTTGCAGTTCACAAAAAATCCGGTTCATGGCAAGAGCATCCTACCGTTGGTCACTGGTGCAGAGGATGCCATTCGTCGGGAATACGTGGTAAGTGAGACTTATGGGCACGGCTACGGCGAGGAGGTCATCAGTCGTATGGTGGTCTGCGGCGATTACAAGTACATCGCTACCAAGGGATATGTCCACGAACTTTATGACTTGGAAAATGACCCCTTTGAACTGAAAAATCAGATTGATAACCCGACTTTCGCCGAAGTTCTCGGCGATATGCGTCGCCGCCTTGCCGCATGGCAGGCAGAAACCAACGACCCCGAGCAGGTGCTCGGCGCATGAGGCTATAAAACAGGCGCAACCAAGAAATCTCGGTGCATTGGTTGCGCCTGTTTTCTTTTATGAAATAATGGAAAGGTGTGCAGAAAATGGAAGCGATGTATCACATTGGATTTGATGGCAGTCACGGTGCGAAATATGTAATTTTACCCGGCGACCCGGGGCGGGTGGAATCAATTGCAGCGCTACTGAAAAATCCGAAGTTTTATCACCAAAACAGAGAATATACCACGTGGATTGGCGAACTTTTGGGAGAGAAAGTCTTGGTCATGAGCACAGGTATGGGCGGCCCGTCAACGGCGATTGGCGTGGAGGAACTGAAAAAGACCGGCGTTACCACCATGATTCGCATCGGAACTTCCGGCGGCATGGATACAAAGGTGCGAGGCGGCGATCTAGTGATTGCCACGGCCTCTATTCGGATGGAAGGAACCACACGGGAGTATGTGCCCATTGAGTTCCCCGCTGTTGCAAATCTGGACGTAACAAATGCCTTGGTGCAGGCAGCGAAAAATCTCGGTGCCACATGGCACGCAGGCGTTGTTCAGTGCAAAGACTCCTTCTATGGTCAGCATGAGCCGGAGCGTATGCCTGCCGGTGCGGCGCTACTGGAAAAGTGGGATGCCTGGGTGAAGGCCGGTTGTCTCGCCAGTGAAATGGAGAGCGCAACGCTGTATATTGTCAGCCAGATACTGGGCGTTCGAGCCGGCTGTATTTTGAATGTCATCTGGAATCAAGAGCGGGAAAAAACGGGCTTGGACAATATTCCGAACCATGACAATACGCTGGCGATTCAAGCGGCGATTGATGCGGTTCGCATTTTGATTGAAACAGATAAAAAGAAAACGTGCGGCTAAACCAGCCGCACGTTTTTATATCCCAAGGAATAAGCCACTGCCTGTAAAGTCTGCATGTACCCCAGCACAGGTGGCTTAGTATCAGCTAAGGAGTCTCTTACACCAATGGGACGAAAGGCTATGAGCTTAAGCGGAATATGAGCAACTTGTGCGCCAAGTAACTTCGCTGTGCCATGCAATACTGCGCTGGCATCCACGTAGTTCGGAAGTGCTACAATCCGCAATTCTGCGAGTTTTTCTTCGTTCGCCAAAAACTGAAGGTTGTTTCGCACAATCTCATTTGAACCTGCGCCAGTAAGCGCCTTGTAAACCTGTGTGTCCCATGCTTTCACATCCAGCATGACTCCATCCGTCACAGCCATCAAATCAAGGAGGGTAGAAAAATCCGTCATGCCGTTGGAATCAATGAGACAATGAAGCCCATGCCCTTTTGCCAACGAAAACAGCTCGGAGACAAAGGGGGAATAGAGGGTGCACTCCCCGCCAGACACGGTAATCCCTCGTAAAAAGGGGAGATTCGGCTGAATTTCAGAAAACACCTCCAGCGCTGACAAGGTGCGAATTTTCGGCGAGGAAAAGTGGGGACAGATATTGATGCAGGCGTCACAATCTTCACAGCGGTCAGGCTGCCAGAACACAGCACTTTCGACCAAGGTCAACGCACGGCTAGGGCAAATGGAAATACAGTGGCCGCAGTGATTGCAAAGTTGCTGAGTTTCCGGATTGTGGCAGTAAAGACAGGTGAGATTGCACCCCTGCAAGAACACAACACTTCGTGCGCCGGAACCGTCTACCACACTCAGCGGGAGGATTTTATTCACCGGCGCTTTTTGTAATTCCAAGCCGCTCCCTCCTTTTGTGCAATATGAATCAAACCATACGCACCTTGCGCCGGTCAAGATGGTTCACGTCATAATTCAGCACACCCAAGTGGGTGGTGTTTTGAAGCACCGGCATCTCCACACGGAATTTGTTCATCTCACTGCGCTTGACCAAAAAACCGGTGATGCGCACGAGGTCAGAATCGGCGGCATAAAAGCTCATGTAGTGAATGCCCTCGGAGAAAGCTCCTCTCACCACGTCCAGCAGTGCGGCGGGATTATCCACAACTGTCGGCGCAATGGGGAAGATATCTCCTACACCGGCAGGGAAATAGTGGTGAAACCGACCGGAATGGCGCAGGTGCTCGAAGAAATTCTCTGGCTCTTGACCCACAGGAATTCGCACGCCGGAAGTAATCCCCACGTCACTGTCCAGGCCTACCTGCGCATGAAGCACAAAGCGATTGTTATATAGTGGTGAGTGAACTGCCACAAGGGTAGCAACATGGGACTGGATGGTTTCCATAATCTGAATGCCCAGCTCGTCGGCTTCTTTATCACGACCAAACCGCAATCCCTGTGCCCGCAATAATGTATTCACACCTTCGGCCAATCCTGTAACACCGAACATGCCTACAAAACGGTCAGCATGGAGCAAACCCTCGGCGATAAGAAAACTAGATTCAAAAAAACCAGATTTTTCCACCAAAAAGCTAATGCGCTCGTTCATGTAGTCGCCCAGACAATTAAGACATTCCGGCAGCAAAACTTTCAAAAAGTGCTCTATGCTCTCGGCTTCTTCTGCAAGTTTAGTTAGGGTGATGCGGCTGAGGGTATAAGCGCCGCCGCCCAGCGGCAGAATGTTGTAGCAACTGGAAATACCATAGCCGCAATGAAAGCTGTCCCGATTGGCGACATCGTTGCACACCGCCGGATTGGCACAGCGCAGGGAGCAAGCAATGGCTTTTTCCATCAGACCGTTCGGTGTGACGGCGGGGTCGTATTTAATGGTGAAATTCGGTACAGCGTTTTGCAATTCAGCCATCACATCTAAAATCAAGTGAGTGGCACGGGTTTCCGTCGGCCCAAGATTCGCATGGCAAAAAGAATCGGTGATGGTGCGGTCAAGATAATTGAGAAACAGTCGCAACTTTTTGCGCACTACCTCATCACTATGCTCGACAAGAAAAGGCTCCATCAGTTGATCTAAGTCGCCGAGGAAAACCGGAAATCCGGTGATAGACGGCACATGACGGTAAAGAGTGAGCAGAGAAAACAGCAGTTCATCCAAATCTTGTGGCGGCGGCAGTTGCAAAAATGCGCTCCCTTGTGCTACAAAGCGGGCATAGTCAGGCATGGTATAACGGGGGCGGTAAGGGGCATGACCCTCGAAAAGATCGTTAATAGCGCCGGTTTGGAAAAAATGGTGTGTGCGGGGCGGAATATTGAGCAAATCGAGCCCGTTTTCCGCATGCTTTGCCAGTGCGGCAACCTTTTGCTCAAATGTCAATTTATGAGAGGTAAGTGTACCGTAAACGGCCTGCACTTCAAACATGAACTTATTCTCCTTCTTTAATTTTGCTGTCGCTTCATGTACCTCTTTGGAAATAAAGCTTAGGGGTAATTATTTAATAGCATTAAGTGGTTTATTACTTTAATTATATCCTTTTCCATTGTAAAAGTAAAGGAGATGACGTCTATATTTGCGATAAAACAGCAAGTGTAAAATACAATTCACTTGTTGCCTTTTGCATTATGAAGATATATGATCCTATTGTAAATTACACCAAAAACTCAAGCCTCATAAATTATTTTTTATTCATTTCGACTTGTTCTGACTTTTCCTGCTTCCATACTGTGTTATCTTGCTTTTAGTACAAAGAATCTTTCTTAGAGAGGCTTTGTATGAAAGATAATGAAGGCCAAAAGTGGTTCTAATATGAAAGGAAGTGTGTCATATGAATAGCAGAGCAACTACACCTCGTGATCCTATCAATCAAACAATACTCTTCAATCACCCACTTGTCATAGAGCATGCGCAAAGGTATATCCAGCTACTTAGTCAGATCACTCCCACGAACACACTACCATTCCCCGCCTTTGTTGAAGTCGACCCGTACGAAACGGCTCCTCTTAGCGCAGTTTTTGGTTATTGGGCTAACTCTGTCCACCCAGTACAAGTCAGTGTCTACGACACACTTAATTCAAACAACAACATTGTTCGCTACGAATATACCCCCACGCTTGGTCCAAATCTACTTCCCGTTGTGGGGTTGCGAGCGAATGCGAATAATGTGGTTGAGATTGTGGATGGAAGTGGTCAACAGGTGAATTTCTCTGGTCTTAATACTGGGCCGCTACCTCCGGTCAATGTTGCAATTGAAGTCGGCTTTCTCATTTATGAAGCAACAATCCCCAGAACTGAGCAGTATTTATCTGAATTATATTTCAGCGCAAACTGGGGGCGGTATAACGTTGCTTATGATGGAACAGGAACAATTCGCTGGTACACAAACGAAAGAATCCCGTCATGGAATATCGATCGGATGTCAGATGGAACATTCCTTAGCACTGACCCTAATTTCGATTTTATGAAGCAAATGTTTCGATTTGACATAACTGGACGTGTTTGGGGTGTTTATCAGCTGGACAATGAAATACACCACTCCATTTTACAGTTGTCCCCGAACTCCATTATTGCGCCATCAGAGTATAGTGGAGAGAACTTGCGCCCTGGCGAAGCTCCAGAAGACTCCACAAATGAGGATGGTGTCACGATTATCAGTCTTGACACAGGATTGGAAACCGCCTATTACGACATGATTGATGTTATGGACTTTGAACGCATTCCACGACCCTCTTTTGAAGATATTTTACCATATGATTGGTTACACATCAACCAGTCCTATAAGGATGTGAAAAACAACCTTGTCATAAGTTCGGGGCGTCATCAAGGTTCTGTTTTCGGTGTTGATGCAGATACAAATGAACTGCGCTTTATTCTCGGAAATCGTCAAGGTTGGAGAACAGAATTCGAGCATCATCTGCTGACACCTGTGGATGCGCTAGGAATCCCGCTATACGATTTGGAAAGCCCAGAAGGAATTGACCGTGCAGACAAAGAATTTTGGTCGTGGGGGCAACACAACTGCACTGAAGTTCCTAACGATGAGCCTGGTATTGTGGATATGTTTGTGCTTGATAATGGAAACTATCGTTCTAGGGAGGATGTCAACAGCATATATCCGGGTGATAACTACAGCCGAGTTGTTCGTTATAGGATTAATTTAAACAATATGACAGTTCAATTATTGTTTGAATATGGGCAGATTATGGGGCCGCGGGGATATAGTAGCTTCGTTTGCAATGCGCAGGTAACTGCTACTGGAACTCTGTTTATAAATTTCGGAGGCATTCTTGTCAACGAGAATGGCAGATCGGAAACCCTACATCCAGGGTTTTCAGATCTCATCGATCCGCTTAATGGGAATGAGCTTCAGGGCATCATTATCCATCAGGAACTTGATATAGCCTCCGGACTGGTCTTGTGCGAGGTTGTGAGCACTTCTGGTGCATCAAGAAGTCTCGAAGTGGATGGACCCAGATGGCGTGTTGATGTGAACAACTTCCGTGCGCTCAAGCTGCATATCTTGCATGTGTGAGTTGAAGGCGGTCGTGGAAATTTCTGGCAATAATATATTTTGATAATGCAAAGCCACTCTCCATTTTGCTGGGGAGTGGCTTATTATTGCAATGAAATTGATATTTTACTATATTCTGTTTTCAAAAAATATGGTATACTTTAAAAACCAAGATAGTGTTGGGAGTGTATGCAATATGAGGCATCTTTCCGTTATGATAAAACCTGCATCTGGACGATGCAACATGCGCTGTGCTTATTGCTTTTACGCCGATATTATCCGCCATCGAGAACAGGCAGATTACGGAATCATGAGCCAAGAAACAGCACAAAAAATTGTCGATAACATGCTGCTGGACTTAGATGCCGGCGATGAAGCGACCTTGATGTTTCAAGGTGGCGAACCAACCTTGGCAGGGATAGGTTATTTCCAGTATCTTCTGCAGTATGCAAAAGATGCTGGAAAGGTGCGAGGCGTTACATTTCATTTTGCATTGCAGACGAATGGATTAATATTAAGCGAAGATTGGATACCAGTGCTAAAGGAATACAAGGTGCTTGTGGGCCTGTCCCTTGACGGGGAGAAGCGCATTCATGATGAAAATCGCAAGGACTTTGCGGACAAGGGCACGTATAAACGAGTCATGCAAAGCAAGGCGCTACTAGAAAAACAAAATGTCCCCTACAATGTTCTGCTTACACTGACCAATCAAGCAGCACGGCACTCGCTGAAGGTGTGGCAATTTGTTCTAAGAGAAGGCATTGATTATATCCAGTTTACACCCTGCCTAGGTGAGCTAGGCAGTGATGAAAAATCGTCGTATGCACTCACGCCTGAGCGCTTTTATCGTTTTTATGCAGCTCTATTTCCTCTTTGGATGGCATCGCTGCGAGAAGGCAAGTATATCAGCGTGAAATTATTTGACGACCTGGCCAATTACTTTGGGGGAAATATCCCTAACGCCTGCGGGATACATGGTGTGTGCAGTGTGCAGTTTGTTTGTGAGGGAGATGGTTCAGTCTTTCCTTGTGATTTTTATATGCTTGATGAATACTGCATGGGTTCTCTCGCAAGAGATAAACCCAGCGCCCTCTTTAGCAAAGCACAACCTTTTTTAAATTGCGGCCGAGATTATATTAAGCAAGAGCCATGTATAAGTTGCAAGTATACTATGCTATGTAATGGCGGATGTAAGCGAATGGTAGGCACAATGTATTTTTCTAACGGAATTTGCTGGTATGCGAGACTTTTAGATGATATCCTACCAACACTACTGCAAATTAATGCCAGCATATTAAACTCACAGCATACAAAATAATTACTTGGAAAAAGCAGGAGAATGTGATTTCTCCTGCTTTTTGCATATAGTGGGTTAGCAAATCAAAAAGGGTCTATTTAAAGAAAGGTAGTTGAAAATATGAACTACTCCCTTATAAATGTGAGTCATGAGCGAAATGGCCTTGTTGATGGTGTGTGGTTGCAGGATTGCACAGGAGTAGCGCTCGAGGAGGCAAAGAAAAGATCAAGAGACACTGAAAGGGCAAATAGCAACAGAATTGTGGTAGCCGTCGTCGAAAGCCTGAACTATTCTAGTTCTAACTACACACTTCGGAGAGGAATGAAGCGGCTTGGTTAAGAGACATAGCAATACAAAAAAAGGTGTCAGTGGCAGTGATAAAATGACCAAAAGTGGCAATTAAAAAATGTACAGATGTGGCTTCTCCAAAAAGGGATATGATACACTACTTTCCGGTGTAAAAAGCACCGGGAAGGG
>JGI994J12354_10003366_pt1 | contig 14993 bp, 12 predicted proteins | sample IntmicLarv3ML3BL_FD_12354 | JGI IMG/M metagenome (IMG submission 12354)
CCGATATCCGTAAAGGTGCCGGTATGGCGCAAGATAAGACACAGCACTATAATGAAACCGGAGAAAAAAGTTTGTGGGCGAGCCGTATGTTTTCGGGAATGCCAATCTATCAAATTTCACAGGGTTATGAATCATCTTCTGTTTTTAGGCAAGTCCGAAATGTTTTTGAGGGTTGCTTACCTGTACCTGCTAATTATTTGTTTGGTTATATGCTGGGATTTTTCTTGCTATTATTAGCTTTGCGAATCAATCCGTGGTTAGCAATTATCGGAGCTATTGCCTACGCATTTTCTTCTTATTTTTTGATAATTATTGAAGCCGGACATGTTTGGAAAGTCTGCGCCTTGGAGCTGATACCGCCCACAATTGCCGGAATTATTTGGACATACAGAGGGAAATATATTGCCGGAGGAATTGTTACAGCGTTGTTTTTTGCGTTGCAGTTATTTTCCAATCATATTCAAATGACCTATTACTCATTTTTGTTTGTCGGAATATTGGTGGTTTGTCGTTTTATTTACGATATACGAGAAAAACAAATTATGCAATTTGTGAAAGCAAGTGCCATATTGCTTTTAGCAGGAGCAATTGGTTTTGGCGCGAATGCTACCAATTTGATTTTATCGCAAAAATATAGCGAACAAACGATTCGTGGAAAATCGGAATTAACGAATAACGCCGAAAATAAAACAACAGGTTTAGATAAAGATTATGCTACGCAATGGAGTTATGGAATTGGCGAAACATTTTCATTACTTATTCCTAATGTAAAAGGCGGTGCCAGCGGATATATGCAAATGGAGCATCCGAATGCGGTGAAAAAAGCATCGCGCGATGCGAATACGCAACAATTTGTTGGGCAGCAAAGCGGTTATTGGGGCGACCAACCTTTTACTTCGGGACCTGTGTATGTTGGCGCGTTCATTATCTTTTTATTCGTTTTCGGATTGTTTGTGGTGAAAGGATATTTGAAATGGGCTTTATTGATTGGAACAGTTTTTTCGATTCTGTTGGCGTGGGGACATAATTTTATGGGACTGACGAATCTTTTTCTCGATTATTTTCCGTACTACAATAAGTTCCGAGCAGTTTCGTCTATTTTGATAGTTGCGGAANTAACTATTCCTATATTGGCNTTATTGGCATTGATGAAAATTTTTGAAAATCCGAAAATTATTACCGAAAAGAAAAAAGAATTTTATATAAGCTTAGGAGCAACGGCAGGGCTCGCATTAATTTTCATCATACTTCCTCGTTTGTTTTTCAATTTTATGAGCAATGCCGAAGTAGAAAGTTATGCGGAATATATGAAGAATCCGACTTACGCGAATTTGTTTGATTCGTTGGAAAGCGCGCGTGTCGCGGCGTTTCGTGCAGATGCGTGGCGAAGTATTATTATTATTTTAATTGGCGCAGGATTGCTTTGGTTATATGGAGCGAAGAAAATTAACAAAACGCTACTTGTTGTGGGAGCAGCTATTTTAGTATTGTTTGATTTGGCTTCGGTGGGCAAGCGTTATTTGAATGAAAAAAATTTTGTGCCGAATTCGGTGGCGAAAGTTGCATGGGAAGAAACAAGTGCCGACAAGCAAATCGCGCAAGATACAGATCCTAATTATCGTGTTTTCAATCTTACGGTTTCGCCGTTTAACGATGCCAGTACTTCGTATTATCATAAATCGGTTGGCGGTTATCACGCGGCAAAATTGCGTCGTTACCAAGAATTGATAGACCATTATTTGAATAAAATGAATATGGATGTGTTGAATATGTTAAACACACGCTATTTTATTGTTGATCCGGCGCAAAGCGGCAGTTTGCAAGTACAGCGAAATCCCGATGCGTTTGGCAACGCGTGGTTTGTCGATAATTTGCAAATAGTAGAAAATGCCGATGCGGAAATTGCGGCGTTGGAAAATGTGAATTTAAAAACAACAGCAGTGGTAGATAAACGATTTGCCAATCAGGTTGCAGATTTTATTTCGCAACAAGATGACGAGGCGCGTATCGAACAAACCGATTATAAAATAAATCACATTACTTATAAAACAAATTCAAACGCGGAACAACTCGCCGTATTTTCCGAAATTTATTATAATGATGGTTTGACGTGTTGGGAAGCTTTTATTGATGGACAACCGGTTTCGCATTTTCGTGCAAATTATGTGTTGCGCGCGTTGCGCATACCTGCCGGAGAACACGTGGTAGAATTCAAATTCAAACCGCAAGCATATTTCACTTTGGAGCGTGTTTCAGTGATTTGCTTATGGATTATTTTATTTGGAATAGTAGGAGCAGTGGCTTGGACAATTTTTCAAAACAGAAAAATATTGACAAAATAATTTTGAAAAAAGTTTAATACTTTTTTGTAAAAGGATATTTTATCAATATTACGAAATGCGCCCAAAGGGTTGCAGGTAGCCCAAAGTTACGTTTCATTATTTCAAATCTTTCTTGCCAAGATTTTTTTCGATGAACGGAAGAGATTCCTGCTATCATAAATTTTGAAAGATATTGATCTAAATAAATATTCTTTTTGGATAGCGATAATACCGTGTTTGCCCAATCGTAATCGGCAGAAATTTTATATTTCAGATTATATTGCGGAGCGATTGATTTTCGGACAACAATAGATTGATGACAAACGACCAAACCTTTCAATAAATCTTTTTTCGACAATGTTTTTGGCGCAATTTTATGACGCTCGCCCAAGTGATTATCTTCTTCATCAATCATTAAAGATTGTCCATATACGACATCAACTTTTAGTTCATTCTCTATTATTTGTTGAACAGCGTTCAATGTTTGATTGTCATATATTTTATCTCCGGAATTCATAAACCACACAAATTCGCCCGATGCCATATTTAATCCTTTATTCATTGCATCGTATAATCCGGTGTCGGATTCGCTTATCCAACGAAAATTTTCGATAGCAATATTTGGGAATTTTTTTTCTTTAATTTCTTGTTCAAATTGGCGAATAATATCAACGGTTTTGTCTGTTGAATTGCCATCGATAATGATATATTCAAAATCAACATTCACTTGATTTAAAATACTTAGCATAGTTTTAGCCAAATATTTTTCGGCATTGAAAGTAATTGTAATAATTGAAACCTTTGCCATTATTTTTTGTTTTCCAAATACCATTGATATACGGCAGCAATTCCTTCGCGCAACGATGTTTTGTGTTTCCAGCCGATATTATGTAGTTTATCTACATTTAATAATTTTCGAGGTGTGCCGTCCGGTTTAGAAGCATCGTATTTTAAATCGCCTGTAAAACCTACGATTTCTTTAATTAAAAGAGCTAATTCGTGTATAGAAATATCTTCGCCTATTCCAATATTCACATGAATTTCATCGGAATAATGTAGCATTAAATATAATAAAGCATCTGCCAAATCATCGACATAAAGAAATTCGCGAAGAGGTTTTCCGCTGCCCCACAATTCGACTTCCGAAGCATGATTGATTTTTGCTTCATGAAATTTTCGGATTAAAGCAGGCAATACATGAGAACTATTTAAATCGAAATTATCATTGATGCCGTATAAATTGGTGGGCATGGCAGAAATGAAATCGCAACCATATTGACGACGATAAAATTTGCACAATTCTAATCCTGCTATTTTTGCAATGGCATAAGCCTCATTGGTTGGCTCTAAAATTCCGGTCAATAAATATTCTTCTTTGATTGGCTGTTCAGCCATTTTGGGATATATACAAGAACTGCCAAGAAACAATAGTTTTTCAACTTTATAAAGATACGCCGCATGAATTACATTAAATGCAATCATCATATTATCATAAATAAATTCTGCCGGATAAGTGTTATTCGCATGAATACCGCCCACTTTGGCGGCAGCCAAAAAAACATATTGCGGTTTTTCTTTTTCAAAAAAACGATTTACTTCTTCTTGTTTTCGCAAATCTACTTCTTCAAGTGTTCGATATATGATATTTGTGTATCCGTTTTTTTGTAATGTGCGCATAATAGCAGAGCCCACCAAACCTTGGTGTCCTGCGACATATATTTTGTCTTGTGTTTTCATTGATTAATTTTTTCAATCGAAAAATTTTTATTCTTTCACCTTTTTTACATAATCAATATCATGCTGCACCATTATTTTTACCAATTCTTTGAAAGGTGTTTTGGTCGGATTCCATCCTAAAAGTGTTTTTGCTTTTTCGGGATTGCCTAATAATTGCTCCACTTCGGTTGGTCTAAAATATCTTGAATCGACTTCTACGATTACTTCTCCTGTATTGACATTGATTCCTTTTTCATTTTCGTTTTCGCCTTCCCAGCGCAATTCGATTCCTGCTTCGGCAAAAGCGAGTGTGCAAAATTCTCGAACAGAGTGCATTTCGCCTGTGGCAATCACAAAATCTTCCGGTGTAGGATGTTGAAGAATCAACCACATACATTCAACATAATCGCGAGCATAGCCCCAATCGCGCATAGCGCTAAGATTTCCGAGATATAATTTTTTTTGTGTGCCTTGTGCGATTCTCGCGGCAGCTAAGGTTATTTTGCGTGTAACAAAAGTTTCGCCTCTTCGTTCTCCTTCGTGATTGAAGAGAATTCCATTAACCGCATACATATTGTATGCTTCGCGATAATTTTTTGTAATCCAAAAACCATACATTTTTGCTACGCCATAAGGAGAGCGCGGATAAAAAGGAGTAGTTTCGGATTGTGGTATTTCTTGTACTTGTCCGTAAAGCTCCGAAGTGGAAGCTTGATAAATTCTGGTTTTCTTTTCGAGCCCAAGAATTCTTACTGCTTCTAAAATTCGCAATGTTCCTATTGCATCTACTTCTGCCGTATATTCCGGAACTTCGAACGATACTTTTACATGAGATTGTGCCGCCAAATTATAAATTTCGTCGGGCTGAATAGTTTGTAAAATACGAATAATCGAAGTTGAATCGGTCATGTCGCCATAGTGCAATTCGAGTTTGCGTTTTTGTTTGGCATCTTCAATCCATTCATCGAGATAGAGATGTTCGATGCGACCGGTATTAAAATAAGAAGCTCGGCGCATTAGCCCATGTACTTCATATCCTTTGTCAATTAAAAATTCTGCCAGATAGGAGCCATCTTGTCCTGTTATTCCTGTTATAAGAGCTACTTTTTTCATAGTTTATTTTTTGTTAATCGTGATTAGAAAAATAATTATTCGGATAATATAAAGTCGAGTTAAAAAATGTTTTTTGTTCTTTCATAAGCATCAACAAGTGATACAGAGCTTGCATTGTATATTTTGCAATCATTTTTTTGAGCATACTTATTGATGAGGTGATGGCTTTGCAATGCGCGCGCCAAACTAATGAAGGGTTCGTGTGCCAACAGCGGTCTGGATGTTACCGAGTGTTTAATCGGAGTTTTTGGTTGTTCGCCATTTTCATAGAAACGATCAAAAACGATAAATAATTCATTATTTTCATCAACGTGTATATTTTTATGCCAAGTGTGGTCGATGCCCCAAACAAAAATTTTCTTGTAGCCCAAATTAACAGGAATAAATATTGCGGCATTTGCAACCGTTTGAGGAGACGGCATTCCTAAATTATTGCTGTAGCAAAAATGTGTAAAGCAACGAAATCCTTCTATCGTAATTGTAGAAATAGGGATTATTTCTATATGCACGTTTTCTTTATAAAAAGCAATAAACCGTTTCACGACATGTGGAATATTAGGAATTAGTAAATACATTTTCCAATTTACTTTATTCTTAATGTTGGTTAATGTGTCGGTGATGTTTTCTTCCGGTGTGTCTTTGAGGAAAATTGGGTCGATACAAAAGTAATAACGCGGTTTTATTTTTGTGAAATAATCAGACATCACAAAATGATTCAATACTACCACATCTTTGTTTTGGAAAAAATCTAAATGTGGCTCTATGTCTTTTTTTAGAGAAGGACCATTCGCAAATACATAACACGTATCTTCGGTTCTTTTTACATTTTTAAGTTTTGATCTTTTAATATTGGTAAATAAAATTCTAAAAAAAGACTTTAATGTCATTAAAAATGTTTCTATAACAAAGACGATTTTCATATTCCAATTATTTTATCTTTTGAAATATAAACACGCAATTTTGTCCATCATAGTCTTCGCGTACACCCATATCTTTATCCTCTAAACAAGTTGTTATTTTTCCGCGCGAATTCAATTTGTAAATATCTTGTCCGTATAAATGTAGTAGTTTAAAATTCAACGAAGAAACATATTCAATAAATTTATTTGTAAAATAATGTCTATAGTGAAAGTGAGCATTATTTACATCTCGGCTCCATTTTTCTTCATTCGGTGTAGAAAGTATTAAAATGCCATTTGGCTTTAATGCTTTATGAATCTTGTCTAAAAATAGTTTGTCGTCTTCGATATGCTCAATAGATTCCATCGAGATAAAAAAGTCGGCATTTGCAGTGGGTATATCAAACGGAAAAATTTTTTGCTCAAATGTTACTCTGCCTGTTTGATAATGTTTTTGAGCCAATTTAATGGCTTCATCAGAGCCATCAATTGCTTCTAATGCAACATTTGGCATAGCTTGCGACAGCATGAATGCGCCATAGCCTATTCCACAAAAAACATCGTAGCCTTTTATTGGTGTGCCGTTATAATGTTTTTGCAAAAAATCAATAGCAACTTGATATCTTGCAGTATGGTCAACGCGTATTCCATCCAGCGATTCGGATGTTTGTCGCTCGCCACTATTTAAAGAGAAATCTTTTATGCCCAAAATACGGGCAGTGTACATTTTTGTTAAACGTGGAATTTTACGAGTGGGCAGATAATTACATATTCCGGCTACAAATTTAAAAATTGTTTGTTTACTCATTATTTTACTTATTTATTTACTTGAAACATACTTGGTGTTATAAACGTTATATCGCATTTTCCTATCATTGTTTTGGTAAATTTGCCAAACATAGAAGCCAGTGCTTTATTGATATTTTCATATTCGCTTTCGTGGCGTTTAATGTCCAATTTTTCTTGTATAAAGTTGGATTCTTCGCCGTGTTTAAAGCCATCAAATCCCGCGATAGACATTTTTTTTACCTCTGTTTTTTTTAATAAATTCAACAACATAATGGTGGAATTATCAAAATATTCGTCTTCGCGATTGATTAAACCTTCATAGTTTACGGAAACAACTTGACTGTTTGTTGTTTTAATATTAGAGGTAGCGATGATTAATTTATTTTGCTTTGCTTCTGTATTATTGAAACGTTTTTGATTGCCGAAAAACGCCGCGCTTTCATCATAATCGGAATAGAAATTTACACTAATAACAAATGGATTATTTTGTTGTATGTAGTTTGCAATTTCGGTTTTGTGAGTAGTGAGCGTATGCCCCGGTACTAAAATTAAAACTTCCCTGCCTGCAATTAAAGTTTTTAATTGATTAATGGCTGAATAATCATCAATTTTTGTGGCAACATATTCAATATATAAACGCTCGATATTGTTATAATCGTAGCGTTGGCGAGTTGCCGCATCTATCATCGACATAATATATTTTATGTCCTTAGTATCCAGTCTGAATTTTTCAGTCAAATAGCTTATATTATTTGGATGCGATTTATAAATCCCTGCCATCAACGCCGGAATAGAATACCCCCAAGAATGTTGTTGGCTGTAATCGTAAATATACTCGTCGATAATATCTAAAATATTATCAAATTCATAGTCGTAATTTAATTTTCTGACCATGTAATCCGCAATTAATTCAGTGTTGAGATTTCCGGCGCATTTTCCCATGCCGTTAAGCGTGCAATCAATAATGATTTGTCGTTTGCCATGGCTCAATTTTATAACTTCCTGTGCAAATGCAAATGAAAGTTGATAATTGTTGTGCGAATGAAAATCAACGGCAATATCTTCATTTAAATTGTGGTCTATTAAATTGTAAATTCGAGTTACATCATCTACATACATAGCGCCATAGGTGTCAACCATTCCAAAACCGGCAGGCTGCATTTCATTTACCAAATCTATTAAATTAAGAAATTCTTTATCGTTATAATTCAATGAATTTACTCCTTGAATAAATAATTGATAACCTTGTTTTTTTACAATTTTTAATTTCTCTATCACATCCGGCAAACTGTTTACGAAATCTTTTTTCGTAAAGCCAACACGCAGACCGTCCACAGAAGTTCCGTCGTAAGGTTTTAGGGAATCAAAATCAAACATTCCATAATCAATAAAAGCCACATACATGCAATTTTTACTTTTATCGACAAAAGGTCTAATTTGATCTACATCGGTAAAAAAAGTACTGTTTCCCTGATAATGCGTATCTCGATGGTCTCTCAAAAAACCAACTTCTACGATATCGATTTTGGCATTTGCTAGCTTTGTAGCGATTTGTCGTATTTCTTCATCCGGAAAGGCGCAGTCAATCACACGCCCACCATCTCGCAAAGTACAATCAAGTAATCTTACATTTTTCATACGGTTATAATTTAACGAGTTATTGTTTTTTTAGTTTACAATTTTTTTCTTTCTCTTTCAAGGTATTCTGCCGCTATTTCTGCAAAAGCAAAATCGGTAGCATCATCAATATCTATTGCTTCAAAAACATCTACAATATATCGGTAAGGCTTCAATCCTATTCGCCGATGTTCCGATTTGAACATTGCTTTTGTAAAAATAAAAAACGCGCCTGTCTCCGCAAATATCGGCTCGAGGTCTTGTGTTCGCACAATATCTTGTATATTATAATTTAGAGGTTTGCCTTGATACCAGCAATAGTCTTTCATTTCTATGGCACTGAAAGCAGAATCATATTCGCCAGTGGTCACTTTTTCAAGCGCCAACGCTATTGACGAAGCTTTGGTAAAAGGTTGTGTAGCGTGTGTGATAATGTAAACATCGGCATCGACATCATTTACAAATGCTTCAATAATTTCCAATCCTTTGGTCTCATTTCTATCCAAATGAGTGGAGCGTTTTAGAAATGTTAATCCATCAGGAATATATGGAATGATTTTCTCATCGCTACAATAAACATATTTTCCATCAACTCCTTCGAGTTTTTTTACTGTATCGAAAATGTAATTGCAAAGCGGTTTGCCATTAAGCGACATAGTGTTCTTGCCCGGCAAACGCTGGTTATTCAATTTTATGGGAATAAATAAAGCTACTTTCACTCTAAATGTTTATTTTGTATGATAATAATAAAACACGAAATTACTTAAATTTTTCGTTTCAACACAAAGTCGAATGTATCTCGAATTATTTTAGAACCTAATATATAACTTGTTCCTAAATAAAATGCTCCGCCAATTATTATTTGCGCAGCTAAAAGTATCGCGCTATTATGTATGTAAAACGACAGAGAATAAACGCCAATAGCCATAATGGCTGCCAATATCAAATAAGGAGCAATATCTTTTATCTGCTCCCAACAACTATATTTCATATAATATTGTCCGGCGTAAACAGATAAAATAATGCTGTATAAAATACTCGCAATCGTCCAACCAATCGCAAGCGCCATAATATCGTCGTAGAGCAATGCGATTAAAATACTAATGGCGATGAGTACAAAATGAATTAAATAAAACAGTAGCACTTTTGACGACACGCCTTTAATATAAAATATATTGAGGTTGATTGCGCTAATAGACAAAAATGCGTAACCAATACACAATGCTTGCATATAAGGCACAATCGCTTGCCATTTCTCGCTTAGCAACGTATGAATTAAAGGCTCGGCAATAGCTGCCATTCCCAATAAAACAGGAAAAAAAGTAAAAGCGGAAATTCGCATTACTTTTCGAAAAACGTGTTTCAATCGCTCTTGGTCGTAGCTTACCTGCGACATTACAGGATATGCCACGGATTGTATCGCGGACGACATAGTGAGGTAGGGCAGTCCCGAATATTTATTCGCTTGCGTATAATAACCTGCTTGTTTAATAGTATAAATTTTTCCGATAAGCAAGGCGTAAATATTGTCAAATATCACTTTTATAGTTGATGCAATTAACAATTTTGAACTATAACTCCACAGTTCTTTAATACTTGTTCGACTATATTTCCAAGTTGGTTTCCACGAATTTCGCAACCACAAATAAATATTTCGAAAAACAATATTCATAAGTACTTGAAAAACCAATACCCACACGCCAAATCCTTGAAATGCAAAAAAGATACTTAAAGCACCTGAACACAATATGGCGAATAAATTGCTTTGTGCTAAAAATTTAAAATTAAGAGATTTTACGAGTAATGTGTTTTGCATAATTGCCAACGACGACAAAGGAATGCTCAGCGTGATAACTCTAATTAAGGAAGTGAGAATCGGCTGTTCGTAAAACCGCGAGACAAAAGGCGCGCAGAAAAAAAGAACACAATAAACAACAATCGCGATGACAATATTGAAATAAAAAACGGAAGATAATTCAATTTGTGAAACTTCTTTTTTTCGTATCAGCGCGTTGGAAAACCCACTATCAATTAAAATATAACCCAGCGCGTTGAAAATAGCAATCAAACCGATTAAGCCGTAATCTTCGGGCGAAAGGAAAAATCGCGCAAGAATAATTCCTGTAATTAAATTTAGCAATTGCTGCCCAAACTTGTCTGCAAAACTCCAAACAATAGCGTGGGCTGTCTGTTGTTTCAGTGTTTTGCTCATTAGTTTGTTTCCTCCAAATATTTAAATAATTTTTCAACGCCTTGCTCCAAGCTGCATTCTTGCACAAATCCTAATTCTTGCAATTTGCGGTTATCAATTTTATATTTTGGTGTAGATGAGAAAATCGTGAAATCGCTAATGTTTTCTTGCTGCGATGTCGATACAGGAATAATTTTTCCGTATAATTTTTGATATACTTTTTGAACAATTTTCGCCAACTCCAATAAATTATAAGTCGTTCCGGAGCTAATGTGATAACTGTTGTTATTCGCGCCTTTTTGCAAAATAGTATTTATTGCGCGGCATACGTCGTTGCCGTAAATAAAATCGCGCAAAGGAGAACCGTCGGATTGTAGAATAATTTTTTTATTTGAAAATGCGTTTCGACATAAATCATTTACCACCAACCACCAACAATTATTATCGGCAAAAACAGGTTGTCCGAAACTATTTGAAAGCCTTGCAATCAAACATTTTGTTTCGCTATTTTCGGCGTAATAACGGCAAATATTTTCGCTCAAATAATGTGTCATCGCATACGGATTTGTGCAATTCACAGGATATTCTTCAGAAATTATTCCGTTCAAATTTTTTCCATACACATGAATTGTCGAGAGGTAAAGGAATTTTTTTAATCCTTGTTTTGAGAAAATATCTAATAAGTTCCAAGTTGGCAATACGTTTACAGAAACCACTTCCGAAGGTGTCGCATTCGATTGATGATGGTCGAGCGAAACTAAATGAATAATCGTGTCAAATTTTTTTTCAGCGATTTCTGCTAATTTTTTTTCGTCACGAATATCGCACGCAAATAATTCTTCAAATTGTTTTTGCCAAGTTGTATCGGTTGGAATCGCCGGAAAACACAAGCCGCTCACATGATAGCCTTGCTGCGACAAATAAGAACTTATTTGCGCGCCAAGATAGCCATTTGCTCCGGTGATTAAAATTTTTCCCATTACCAATTATAAGGAATTTTATCTAATGTTGTTCGCTCTGTTTCGTCGGGCGAATGTTCTAAATTTGCTAAATTAAGTAATAAATTTAATCCGCTGTCAATTCCTTGAAACGCTACCCACACTTGCGGAGGAACAGTTAGTCGAGCATAATTTTCGGTAGATAAAATAATTTCGTTGAAGCAATTTTTTGTCGCGCTATTTTCTCGATTATCAAACATTACAAAACGAATTTTTCCGACAGGAACAACTAAATTCAAAGTCATTTCGAGATGTTTTTTCCATGGCTTTATTTCATTTTGTTGAATAGTCGAGAAATAAGCTTCACCAAAGCCTGCAAAGCCTGCGTCACTTTTTTTCATACCATGAAATATGTCGCCTTGCGGATGAAATATTTGTTTGAGCGGCGTAATAATTACTCCCTCTATTCGTTGCCCGTCCATTGTAAATTCAATTGTTTTGCTTTTTCTTCATACATTTCAATTTGCTTGGTGGTGTATGCAAACATATCTTGTTTTCCGGTATAAAATTGGTAATACCAATCTCCTGTAAAATCAATCAAAGTTGCGTAATCCAAAATCGATTGCCAGCGTAAGTGAAATAATGCTTTGTCGCAATTTAGTTTCAATAAACCGGCTTCGTGAAACGTAATGTTATCTGTGATTTTGTAAGCATTTTCCGCCTTTGTAAAATGCCAACATTTGCTCAAATCTTCTAATAATTGCTGTACGGTGTGGCTATGTTCTGCGCGAGGACCAAAGTTAAAATTCTCGCCGTTCAAATTCCGATTATTATAAAGCGCTTGTCCTAATTGTAAATAACCGCTTAATGGTTCTAATACGTGTTGCCATGGACGAGTTGCTTTTGGGCTGCGAATTTCCACGATTTTTTCTTCACTCCAAGCACGCATACAATCGGGAACAATTCTATCGAGCGCCCAATCGCCGCCGCCAATCACGTTTCCGGCGCGTGCGGTGGCAATTCGCACAACCGATTTTTCTTTTGAAAAAAACGAATGATAATAAGATTTGCAAACCAATTCTGCCGCGCCTTTCGAACCGCTATAAATATCTTTTCCGCCCAACGCGTCGGTTTCTTTGTAACCCCAAACCCATTCTACATTGTCGTAACATTTATCGCTTGTAATAATAATCGCGGTGCAAGGATGATTTAATTTTCGCAATGCTTCCAAAATATTGGTTGTGCCAATTACATTGGTCGTAATAGTTTCTACCGGATTTTCGTAAGAGTACGACACAATCGGTTGCGCCGCTAAGTGAAATACAAAATCGGGTTGTATGTCTGCAATGATTTTGTTTACAGCTTCGGCATTGCGCACGTCTTCTTCAAAATGAGTAATTCGTTCTCGCAATTTCATTACTTCAAACATAGAAGGCGTTGTAGGAATATCTTTTGATAGTCCGTAAACTTTCGCGTTCATTTGCAAAAGCCAAGCTGTGAGCCACGCTCCTTTGAAGCCGGTGTTGCCGGTTACCAGTACTTTTTTTCCGGCATATACGCCGCCGAATAAATTATTTTTTACCACTTCACCCATGGCGCTTGATTATTAGAATATAATTGATTCAATAAACTGTATTCGCGAGAAGTATCCATTGGCTGCCAAAAACCGTCGTGTTCAAAAACCATAAGTTGATTATCGGCAACTAATTTTTTCATAGGTTCTTGTTCAAAAACTAAACTTTCGTCGTTGTTGAGGTAATCAAAAATTTCGCGTTTGCATACAAAAAAGCCGCCATTGATGCGCCCTCCGCTTACTTGCGGTTTTTCGTTAAAACCTGTTACTTCTTTGTTTTCCGTACAAACTAATTCTCCAAATCGTCCGGGAGGATGCACGCCTGTAAGTGTCGCGATTTTGCCGTGCGATTTATGAAATTCGACTAATTTTTTGATGTCGATATTTCCCACGCCGTCGCCGTAAGTGAGCATAAAATATTCGTCGTTTCCGATATATTTTTCGATACGTTTCACTCGCGCGCCTGTCATAGCGTTGATTCCGGTTTCTGCCATAGTAATGCTCCAACCTTCTTCGTCGTGCGAATTATGGCGAATTACACTATTTTTGTCGCCAAGTTTGATTGTAAAATCACTTGCGCGAGTTTCGTAATTAAAGAAAAAATCTTTGATTACTTCGCTTTTATAACCAAGACACAAAACGAAATCGTTGTATCCGCAAGTGGCGTAATATTTCATAATATGCCACAAAATAGGATATTCGCCTATCGGAATCATTGGTTTCGGAATGTTTTCCGCTACGTCGCGAATGCGTGTTCCATAACCACCGCAAAGAATAACAGTCTTCATAAGATTTATTAATGAATAATGATTTTGTAAAGATACAAAAAATCCGGCTAATTATATATCCTTTTTAATGTTTCGCTACTTTCCATTCCTCGTCGGAATATTACTTTTCGGATAAACGATTTTATAAATCCCCAACCGTAACCAATAATTTGGATAAAAGCCGCCCAAACAGCCAACAGCGCCGTTTTTAGATTTTTTGTTTTTATTAATGAGTGAATAAATAAAACGAAAGTATAAAATGCTGGTAATATTAAAAGCCAAGGAGTAATAACGATTGATAGCACAATGATAGCAACGCCGCTAAGTAAAAATAAAGCGGGAAAAGTGTGTACTATTTTCAGCGAACCTTTGTGCAACAAAGCTAAATTGATACGTGCTACACCAAAATTATGAACTTGTTTGTAAAATTTTTTGAAACTCACTCGGCGCTTGTGATACACAAAAGTATCGCGATAGAGCGTTGTTCGGAAACCCGCGTTGCTAATACGAATCGAAAGGTCAATATCTTCGCCGAACATATCGTTGAAACCGCCAACTTTTTCGAATACCGCGCGCGAAAAACCCATATTAAATGTTCGAGGTTTGAATTTTTCCATTTGCGATTTTCCACCACGAATTCCTCCGGTTGTTAAAAACGAAGTCATAGCGTAGTTAATCGCTTTTTGAACTTTTGAAAACGATTCGTGAGCCGCGTCGGGACCGCCAAAGCAATCGCTGTAATTTTCTTTTAAATTTTTATCGAGATTGGCAAAATATTCCGGCGGAATAATACAATCGGAATCGAAGAATAAAAAATAATCTCCGGTTGCTTCTTGCATTCCGTAATTGCGCCGAAAGCTGCGGTCTGTATTGGGTTTAGAAAAATAACGAATAGTCAATTTGTCGGCGTAACGTGCCGCAATTTGATCGCAAGGTTGTTTTTCGGAGTCTTCTACAATTAAGATTTCAAAATTTTTAAATGTTTGTAAAGCGAGGCTTTCGAGAAGTTCTTCTACTTCGTCGGGACGATTGTAAACAGGTATGATTGCGCTAAAAAACATTTTGAAAA
>JGI994J12354_10003367_pt1 | contig 14990 bp, 17 predicted proteins | sample IntmicLarv3ML3BL_FD_12354 | JGI IMG/M metagenome (IMG submission 12354)
GAAAATGGCNGGGGCGGACCCCCGGCCGACGCAAGCTGACCTTCCATCAACTCCGCCACTCTAGCACGCATTTCAAGCTGACCATCTGCCAAGGCGACATCAAATCCGTTCAGGGTGATAACGGACATGCTAACATCACTATGACCCTTGACAAATACGCGCACATCGAGGATAACAATAGAAAGTTGCTCTCTCAACGTCTCGCAGAGACATTATACAAATAGCAACAAAAAGGCGCTCTATCCAGCGATTTGTATTATAAATGTGTCCCAAATGCTGAATTTTCATCTGCGGAAAGATTGGTTGTTTTCTGTCCTTGCTAACAGGTTTCGGTCTTCTGCCGAATAAACCTGACCCTCTGGCTACGGACCAGAAGGTCGGGGATTGGAATTGAATTTCACGTGCACACACTATAATTTCGCCGTTAAACTATCAAATATTGATAGTTTTTTTGTTGCTCGTTTTTCGGAAAACGGCGCATACAAAAAGCCCTTGCACACTGTCCAAGGGCCAAATGGTGGTTCCGTCTTATTGTGAGAAACGGTTGGGATCTTACACTTGACAAATCATTATTTTATAATTATGGTGTAATCATAAAAATTCTCAAGCTTGAGGTGACCAAAGTGAAAGACGAATATGACTTTTCAAAATCTGAGAAAAACCCGCACACCAAGAAGTTAAAGCGGCAGGTAACGATGAACATAGACAGTGAAACTGTAGATTATTTCCGTGCGCAAGCTCAAATATCTGGTATTCCGTATCAAACTCTCATGAATCTTTATCTGTCCGATTGTGCAGCGCAGGCACGGCAGCTGCACATAGAATGGCGGTAGCCGGATTTTACATCCGGCCATTGCTGTTGCGCCTGCTCACTTCAGCCGATATGCCCAATGGCCGCCTTCGCGGTATTTCTCCAGCATACCCTCGGCCACAAGCCCGGCAAGAATCCTGTTAGCAGTCGCCGGTGACACATCGCACATGCTGCGCACATCCGCATTCATGACGTAGGTGTGATGCTCCAGGAAGCGTTTGATCGCCTCTGTGCGAGCGGTCTCTTTCGACATAGGCACATCGCTCATTTCATCGCTCACGCTAACAGCTTCCCTGAGCGATGCCTTGATGGCAGCAAGCATAAACTCAACAAACACCGTCCCATCGGCAGCATTATTGGATGCGTTAATGGCATCGTAATATTCCTTTTGACGATCATGAATCATGGATTCCACCGGGAGCCACGCGAAAATCGGATTCCATTTTGACAAAAGCAATGTGTGCCACAAGCGGCCCATACGTCCATTGCCATCCGAGAATGGATGGATGACTTCGAGTTCGTAATGGAAGACGCAGCTGCGGATGAGCATATGCAAATCGCTGTCCCGAACCCAATCTAGCAGCTTAAACACCAAGCTGGGCACATGCTTCGGCAGTGTGCCAAAGTGCAAAATCCGGCCCTCCTGATCAACCACACCAACCGCTCTTGAGCGAAAAGCCCCAGCCTCATCATCAAGGCCACGCATCATAACGCCATGGGCTGCAAGCAGGTCCTCAACGGAATACGGATTCATCGCATCCATGCGGTCGTATATCTCGTAGGCGTTTTTGACCTCCGCAATATCCTTGGGCGGCGCAACAACCCGCTTGCCATCCAGAATGGCGGTAATCTGCTCAATACTCAAGCTGTTTTGCTCAATGGCGAGAGAGGCATGAATGGTGCGGATGCGATTGCTTCTGCGCAGGGTCGGGCTCAAGGAAAGACCGTGTGTGACAGTGAGTCTTCCGGTTAGCTCCCCAATATCGGCAATGAGCGCAATGATTTTATGGGTAATCTCAAATGGCGGGTTTTTATTTTTCATGGCACACCTCAATCGTCATTCAGCTTTCTATACCAGTATACCAGATTTTCCGCCAAGCACAATACATCAATCATTTCATCGCTCAAAGCCGTTAGCTTTCTGGGGCCACATGGCTGCTCCGTCCTATCCTGTTTTCCGTTTTGCTGCCTAAAAGATTTTGGGCAGATTTAGTGCATATAGCTTTTCTTTCGCAATCCTATAGCGTGGCTTCAAAGGGTTCTCCCCTGCTATTTTTTCACCTCCCAAGTCGGAATCCCTTGCAAATACGGGATTCAGAATGTCGTCGCCGGGTGACTCATCCCCCGCCTCCACCACGGAAATGTCAAGGCCACGCTAAAAATATCGAAAGATATTTTTAGCGTGGCCTTTGGCTATGCACTCTTGACTGTTACTTGTTGCAATAAGATACACAACGCCGTTAATATGTGTTAATCATAGCTATAGCAGGGAGGGAGACCAACCTTGCACCGATGCTCTAGTTTGCCACGATGGACGGTTTGTTCGTCACTTACCTTTTAATTGTTTTAGGGGTAATTATGGAGTATAATTACCCCTAAGCAAGTATCTCGGAGGGATGTGATTGTGTATGTGGATTACAATTATTAGCTGTGTGATCTCTTCCGCTATCTCGGTATTGTTAAGCGATAAAATCATTACCGGCGTTAGTAAAGTCCTAATGCGTCTTGGATTATCAAAAGTTGCTGACATTTCAGGAATATGGAAAGCAACTTTTGATATTGGAAGAGGTGCCCAAAAGGCCGAGTATGTGGAGATTATACAACTCAAAAACCGATTAGGTGTCGTGTGGGGACATATCTACCCACATCCAGAGAATTATGCCAGAATAGAAAGAGTCTATGGCACAAAAACCGTTAAGGCTAAAAGGTACGCTGGCTGATAACGGGTTTTAGGTATTACATCCGAGCTGAAGTTGCTGCAGAAATTGCGAAACGAAGAAACTCATTTTTTTATTGAGAAACACTCTTTTCTAGATGAAAATGAGTTCTCCCTAGGGGATGTCTTCAAACCCAAGGTGGATAAACAAAAGCACCAAAAGATGGTAGAATATGGGCATGAAAAGACATGAATTAAGCGATGAACAATGGAATCGGATCAAAGAGAAACTGCCGCCGGAGTGAAAAGCCAAAGGTGGACGTCCGGCCAAGGACAACCGCAGCATGCTCAATGCCATGTTGTATTGGTTGAACACGGGAGTTCCGTGGCGGGACTTGCCCGAGCGCTTCGGGCCGTGGAAAAGCGTGTACACCCGCTTCTCGCGGTGGAGCAAAAACGGCGTGTGTGAGCAAGTACTGGCGGCTCTGATCACCGANGATATTGTGGACGAAACCACGCTGATGCTGGACAGCTCGATTATCAAGNTGCACCAGCATGGGAGTGGTAAAAAGGGGGCGCCATAAGGGGCGCGGGATAGGTGGCCTGACGACGAAAGTGCATGTTGTTGTAGATGGCTTGGGGAATCCGTTGCGGTTCTTGTTGTCGCCGGGCACACGAAACGACATCGTCTACGCACAGGAATTGCTTGAGCCATTTGACCTCAGCGGAAAGAAAGTTCTGGCTGACATGGGCTACGACCAGGAGCGGTTTTGCGAGCATATCCGCGAGCAAGGTGGCCAGGTGATGATTCCGAGCCGGGTCACCAATCGCATCCAGCGCGAGCTTGATGCAGATGAATACAGGGAGCGTCACTTGGTCGAAAACTTATTTCAGAAGCTCAAAAATCGCCGCCGTTTTGCTACGCGTTACGAGAAGCTCGACTCTTCCTTCGCTGCCGTCGTCACCCTCGCCTTCATCCTCATTTGGCTATTTTGATGGTTTGAAGACACCCCCTAGGGGTGTCAAAACTGGCGAATATCCAGCACAAGGAATCGCGAAACGGAAAAAGGTTAGTCTTTCTGATTAAACATATCCAATGCAATGACTTTTTGATATAACAAGAGAGGAAATATCAGAAAGAGCGTGATGATATGTCATTTCGGAAGAATATACATCAGCAAATGAGTTTAAGCGATACATATATGAATTAGAGTGCACGCGCACAGCATTACCTCGACAAGTCATGGGCTGTGGGTTTTTCAGCGCTGATATTTCCGCGAATCAATGAGGAACGCTTTTCAGTTCTGTACAGCGGACAGAAGTTTTCGCGCCCGAACACGCCGGTGAATGTCATCATAGGCGCGCTGATACTCAAAGAAATGAATCAGCTAACAGATGATGAGTTGCTGGAAAGTCTCTTGTTTGACGTACGCTACCAGCACGCGCTGCACACAACGAGTTTTTCTGAGCAGCCGTTCAGCAACAGGACAGTGTCCAGGTTCCGCGCACGGCTCCTGGAGTACGGGCGTGAAACCGGCAACGATTTGCTCAAAGAGGAAATGCTAGTGCTGGCCGATGCGTTTGTCGAATACACAGGTATGGATGTTCGGAAAAAGCGCATGGACAGCGTGATGATAGCAACAAACTGCCGGCGGATGTCACACCTTGATTTGATTTACACCTGTGTGGAAAACGTCATAAAGCAAGCCGCGAAACAGGACATGCATCTGATTGCAGGGTTTGAGCGGTATTTGGACGAGGATGAGCGTAACAATACGATATACAGAACCACACCGGATGAGGCACAGGTACGGCTGGCTGATGTGCTTGATGACGGACACGAGCTTTTGAAAAGGCTGTCCGAAACTCATAGCGAAATGGATGCCTTTAAGATTCTTGAACGGTGCCTTGGTGAGCGGGCGAAAGAAGTTGGTGGTAAATACGAGTTGAGGGAGAATGCGGAAATCAGCTCGTCGTCTTTGCAAACCCCTTTTGATCCCGACGCAACGTTCAGGAGCAAAGCCGGTAAAGGGCATTGCGGATATGTCGGCAATATTGTGGAGACGGTTGAGCGAAAAGGTGAACAAACAACAGTCTTCATTACAGATTTTGATTATCAACGGAACACTTGTAGCGACAGTGAGTTCTGTAAAGATGTTTTGGACAGACTGGAGCTTCAGCAAGAGCCAGTCTGGTTGGTTGCCGACGGCGGATATTTTAGCGTGAAGCATGTTGAGGCGGCTGCCGAGAAGAATATCGAGTTGATTATCGGCGCGATGGTCGGCGGCACACCCGACCCGCTCATGGCGGAGTTTGAGGTTGACGCGGAAACAAATCTGATTACAAGATGTCCGGCGGGTCATGCTCCGCTGACGAGCAGACTGAACGGTAAAATCGAGCGTAGCCGTCATTACAGGATTACATTTGAAATATCGGTTTGCGAGGGTTGTCCCAACAAGGACATTTGCCATGTATCATTCCAAAAATCCAAGGCCGTTGTGAGAATCAATGAAAACACGATAAAACGAGCCGGATACATGAAAAAACTGACCGCTGAAGAATATGTTGAGCTGATTCGTTTTAGGGCTGGAGTAGAGGGCATACCCTCAGTTTTACGTCGCAAATACAAGGTTGACAAAATACCTGACAGGGGATATCTGCGCTCAAAACTTTGGTATACGATGAAAATTGGAGCTATCAACGCAACTAGATTGCTTGTTAAGGCTTCTAGCTTGTTGATTCGTGCTGTTTCCATCAACAACTCAGCCTTTGATGCGCTTTTTGAACAATCGACTCTTGTTGCTTTTGTGCGATATTCGCCAGTTTTGACACCCCTAGCAGCTTCTGAAGATATTCTGATTGCATTTGCTTTCTTTTGTGCCGTGTGCTATACTACTTTGTGTACAGGGACTTATTAATAGTCCGACTTGCTTGATGAAAACTGAATATACCAGTTTGCGGGGGGACTCTTCGGAGTTGAGAAGGTAGAACCTGACCCTTGGAACCTGTTGGTTAATACCGACGTAGGGAAGCAAATCATCCGGTAGATGATTGAGACGCTTCGCTTTACGCGAGGCGTCGTATTTTTATAAAAGGATGCTTTCCGCTTTATGAGGAGAGCATCCCTTTTATTATGAAGGGAGTCGCAGTATGCGTAAAAATCCCAGATGTTATTTGGTATAAGCAACGAGCTTACCAGAGCGCCCAGCAGCATTTCCGTAGAATCTGGCACGTTGATTATCATATATCCTAATATCGTACAGGAGGAATGTTCATGAAAAAATTATTAAGCATTGCGGGTTCCGATTGCAGCGGCGGTGCAGGTATCCAGGCCGACCTGAAGACCTTTTCGGCACACGGCGTATTTGGCATGACGGCGATTGTGTCAGTCGTTGCGGAGAATACCTTCCGTGTCATTGAGTTTCAGGATGTCCGGCCCGACATCATCGAAAAACAGATTGACGCTGTATTCGAAGATATCCCCCCAGATGCGGTAAAAATCGGGATGCTCTCCAGCCGTGATAGTATGCTGGCTGTTGCGGGTAAGCTGCGCGAGTGGAAACCCTGTAATGTGGTCATCGATCCGGTTATGTATGCCAAGAATGGCTGCGCGCTCATGCACCCGGATTCCATTGACACGCTGATTGCCGAGGTAGTTCCGCTTGCCGACCTCATCACGCCCAATATTCCGGAGGCTGAGAAAATGGCGGGCATGAGCATCGGAAATCAAGATGAGATGGAACAGGCAGCCCAACACATTTTCAATATGGGGTGCAAGGCCGTTTTAGTCAAAGGTGGCCACAGCGAGGGCGATGCCACAGACATCCTGTTTGACGGCAATGAGTTTCACTACTTCACTTCGCCTCGCATTGACACAAAGCATACCCACGGCACAGGCTGCACCTATTCCTCGGCCATCGCATCCAACCTTGCGTTGGAGATGCCTCTGCCCCAAGCGGTGGAGAGCGCCAAAGCTTATGTAACTACGGCCATCACCCATGCACTGGGAATCGGCAAGGGCAACGGCCCGACACATCATTTTTATGATTTATATAAAAACGGGTTGCGAGGTGGACAGGCATGAATACAGAGTACGGAAGACTGCTTGAGGCTGTCCGCACGAAAAATCCGCTGATTCACCATATCACAAACTATGTCACGGTCAACGATTGCGCCAACATCACCCTTGCCATCGGAGCCTCTCCGGTTATGGCCGACGATATAAACGAATCGGCTGACATCACACGCATCTCATCTGCACTTGTAATCAACATGGGAACATTGAATGAACGCACCATTGATTCCATGCTGGCATCGGGAAAAGCTGCCAATGCGGCGAGAATCCCTGTGGTGTTCGACCCGGTAGGTGTTGGCGCTTCGGTTCTACGAAATCAAACCGTAGCCAGAATCCTGGACGAGATAAAGATAAGCGTTCTGCGTGGCAATATCTCAGAGATAAAGCAAATCGCGGGGATGCAGTCCACAACCAAGGGTGTTGACGCCTCACAGAATGATTTAATCAGCACCGGCGACGCTGCCGCCATCGCCAAAAAGCTCTCGGCAGACCTTGAGTGTGTCGTGGCGATAACCGGAGCTGTAGATATTATTGCAAGCGGAGAAATGGCTGTCTGCATTGAGAACGGGCATCCCATGCTGTCTGGAATTACCGGAACAGGCTGCATGTGCTCATCGCTCATCGGGTCGTTTTGCGGGGCGGCTCCAGATTCACTGTTTGAAGCTGCCGCCACGGCACTTCTGACAATGGGGATCGCCGGGGAAATTGCCTTTGAAAATGCCGGAGATAAAGGCAATGGGAGCTTTCGGACCGCGCTGCACGACGCGGTGAGCCGAATGGATGTGGATACCCTTATTGGGAGGGCGAAAATCCATGAAGCCTGATCTTGATTATACGTTGTACTTGGTGACCGACCGCTCACTGATGAGCTCCGGTACCATTGAAGAATCTGTCGAGCAGGCCGTCCTCGGCGGCTGTACTCTGGTTCAGCTTAGGGAAAAGGATGTATCATCAAGGGAATTTTACGAAACCGCAGTCAGAGTTCGAGAAGTTACCTCCCGCCTGAAAATCCCTCTTATTATCAATGACCGGGTGGATATTGCCATCGCGGTTGATGCCGATGGTGTTCATGTGGGGCAAGAGGATCTTCCTGCGGAGGTGGTGCGCAGGATAATTGGGCCGGATAAAATCGTGGGCGTGTCCGCATCCAACCTTGCCGAAGCAAAAGCCGCGGTCTCTGCGGGTGCGGACTACATAGGCGTGGGCGCCATGTACGCCACCGGCACCAAAACCGACGCGGATATCACAACGATGGACGAGCTCCGGAGGATTCGCCAGGTGGTCACGCTGCCGATTGTGGTGATTGGGGGCATCAACAAGGAAACGGCTCCGCACTTTCACGGAACCGGGATCGATGGTCTCGCCGTGGTCTCGGCGATTGTTGCGCAAAAGGATGTGTCGGCGGTCGCTCAGGAGATGAAGGCGCTTTTCCTGCAAGGGAGCGTTCGTCCATGAAAGCATATATTTTCGATTTGGACGGCACACTCTTGGACTCGATGGGTGTCTGGGAGCAGATCGATGTGGATTTTCTGTCCAAACGTGGATTCGATGTGCCGGAGGACTATATCAATGCCATCTGTTCACGCAGCTTCCCCGAAGCGGCCCAGTACACGATTGAACGGTTTAACCTGCCGGACAGTGTGGATGATCTGCTGAAAGAGTGGAATGCCATGGCAGTGTATGCTTACGGACATACCGTGCCGCTCAAGCCACATGCGCTGGATTACCTCACAGCATTGAAGCACCGAGGCGCAAAGCTGGCGATTGCCACAAGCTTGCCTGCCGCGTTATATGAACCGGTGCTTCTCAATCATGGCATTCAATATCTGTTTGATGCAATCTGCTCCACCGACGAGGTGGCATACGGAAAGACAAAGCCGGATGTTTTTATCCTGACAGCGCAGAAGCTGGGTATCCCACCTGAAATGTGTATCGTCTTTGAGGATATCTTACCGGCTATGCAGAGCGCCAAGCAAGCAGGAATGACCGTATACGGCGTATTTGACCCGTCATCATCAGATCAATGGGAAATCATAAAAAAGACAGCGGACGGCGTGATCCTCGACTTCAAGGATGCGCCGCTGCCTGAATGATAAGGAGGAGGACAAAATGTCATTTTCGAGAGGCCTTAAAGAGAAAGCTATCAAGGTCTGGGAGGATGGGTATAACCATCCCTTTGTTCAGGAGCTCGGTCAAGGAACGCTGGATAAGAAGAAATTCCAGTTTTACCTGCTGCAAGACTACCAATACCTGCTCCAATATGCCAAGGTTTTTGCACTGGCGACGGTTAAAGCTGATTCCGAGGAACTGATGATTCAGCTGACAAATGTTCAACATAGGGCGCTGGAGGAAATAAACTTACACAAGCAGTATATGGAAAAGTTCGGCATTAGCCGCGAAGAAATGACGGCGGCGCAGCCCTCACTGTTCAACCGCACCTATACGGCCAATATGCTGGCTGTCGGGCAGACCGGAGATCTGGCAGGCATTCTTGCAACAGTGTTCCCCTGTGCCTGGACATATAATGATTATAGCCGAAGGCTGAAGGCGCAGTATGCGAACCGGTTAGAGGATAATTTCTATAAGACATGGATTGAAACCTATGCCCGCCCGGAGTTTGAGGAATCCTTCGCATGGTTCTTTGATACACTGGATAAATTAGTGGCAGGCAAAACCGATGCGCAGCGGGCGAGGGTTGAGCAGATATTTATTTCCAGTGTTGAGTTTGAGTACCTGTTCTGGGATATGGCGTATAAGCAGGAGATGTCGTATCAGCTGTAAAAACAGCATATCTCAAATATGAACGAACAGGAAGGAGCCGCCTCGCTCCTCCCTGCTTGTCTTTTCTTCAATATGCGATTCGTTTTACTGTCCACACGGAGTCGATGGCAACACAACCAATAATAATGACCGGGTCAATGATCCATATAGTTCACCCAGGCCGTTCTTCCTTGCTGCGCAGAATATACCGCATAGTCGCCGGTGTGCATGGGAGTCTTCCCCAGGCGTGGTTATCGTATGGGTTGATTCCGCGATATCGCATTATTGAAATATATGGAAGACTATTTTACGTTTTATTTTAAATAATGCGATAGTATGAAAATAAACTATACTCTTGTGGGGGTGCACGAAGGACATATTGTTCGAAAGGAATAGATGCAGAGGCCTCTATCCCTTGTGTGCCAAGGGTTTGCGGGCTTTCGGAGAGCGATTTCCGAAAGCCCGTTTTCCGCAGATGCAACGCTAAAAGCCCGAAAAGGCTTGAAATGACAGGGCTGCTAGATTTTTGCTCAAAGCTCGTCGGATGATTTTGCATTACCTCAAAATTACATAAAAAGCGGTAGCAAGCACGGATTTGCTACCGCTTTATTGCGCATCTTCGGCGAATGCTAAAACCCCTGTCAAGTGAAGCACTTCCGCTCAGATCTGTTATGCTGTTGTTATCTATACAGAAAGGAGGTAAAATTATGGCACGAGAACTCACCCAGCGTGGCAACATTGTGGGCAGCGCGGGTTATTTTGCCGAGCTCAACAGCAACGGTCTTCTCAAACAGATTATGCGGCCCCAGTACAGTGTACGATATGAGGAATGCATCAAAGATACGGCCCGCAAGGTGATTGCGGCAGTTCGGACGGTTTTGGACGACCTGAAAGCCCATGCTTCGGTGCTATATTTTATGGAGCGCAGTGATTTATCCCGCATGGAGACAGCCATCGACCAACTGGAGAGATTTTGCAGCATCGTGGGCGAGCGCCTCTCCGATGCCTCTGACTGTCGGGATTATCTGCGGCTTAACCATCGGGATACCCACCTCAAAAGCCGGGCCAGCCAGCGGGATTTGGATGATGCTATGGATATTCTCCGGGGCCATGGCAGCTACGATTTATCCCAGAGCCGGGAGCGCATTTTGGCCGAGCTCATCCGGGATGGCAGCCACTCCGAGGCCTATCGCTATGGCAAGGACGGCCTGCGCTTTGCCGAGGCTTTGATGGGCCGAAACGGCTTTGAGCAAATCAAAGACCTGTATCGTATGTGGCAGTACCGAAATGAACCCCGGCGATTCCATGGCCGATGAGGCTATGCCATTGGGACGGAGCAGTATCTGGGCGTACTGGAGGGCGCCATTTTCGGCAGCACGCTGGGAGTAGCGACTTGACCCAGGGCGACCACAACTATGGCGACAGTCTGGTATATGATTTGCAGAAGCTGGCGAGAGATTTCAATCAAGATGTAATAAACAGCCCCACCGATGAGTTTATTGTGTATGACAACCGTCAGTGAATGCTTGAGGCCGCCGGCCAAATCAGCCGGGTGACCAGCTACAACAAGAGCTGGATTGAGCGCCAGCTCAAGCTGTATCAAAGGCTGGAGGATTTCAGCAATAAGGTGATTGAGTTCGACACACGCGGCGCCACCCGTGCCCGCATGGCCTGGGAGAATGGAAAGAATGTGATGTATATTGAGGCCGATGTGCGATTTGAGCGACTGCTACCGCTCGGCAAGGGAAGCTCTGCATCAACAAGCGCTGAGTTCGAGCGGCGCGCCAATCACTACATCAAAATTTTTGAAGCGTGGGGCGGGCAGTATCAGGTGTTTGGCAATCAGGATTTGCGGGTTGAGGTAAAGATTAATCGAGCGAGTTCTGCTCACAGGGCGGCCGTTGTGAATATCAATAACATTGGAGATATGACGGGCCTGCGTTCTTTTGCCTGGGGCGGAAAGCGCATTTTCGGGTGGAAGCCGAGCGGAGATAAGGTTAAGGGCTTGGTTACTGACGAAACACAGTATTCCACCGCAATACATGAGTTTGGACACTGGCTTGGCTTACAGGATGCCTACAGCAACGATAATATGACGTTGCCTTGGCCGCTAAAGGGAGCATGGCCTCTTGCAGGTGTTACCCCGGGTGTGTATTCTGATTACGATGACCACTCCATTATGAATATCACAGGTGCTCATCCGATAGATAAACAAAATCCGCGTATTACAAATAACGACATGGAAATGGTTGTCCTGGCCTTCCACACCGGCCAGCGGCAGAATTATCAGGTACAATTCCCCTGGGAGAAAATATCTGAGGCCATGGGGCGCGGGAATTAGGAGGCAAGTCATGAAATCCTTCGGCAAGGCAGTAAAGACCCCCATCCTTATCATCGCCAGAATAGGACAAGTCATTGTGTTACTGTTGTTTGCAGTCGTGCTGCTCATCTCGTTGATAGACAAGATTGTATCTCCATCCCCGATGGAAAGAGTCCACACGGCGACCGAAGACCTTTATGCCATTTGCCAGCAAGATGCTGAGCATCTCTATGCCCTCATGCTCCCCTATGCTGATGATCATGACCTTGATTGGTATAGCGTCCACAGCAGCGTGACTCCATGGCACAAGGATGCCTATGCTATCATTCAGGATTTAGAGGACACTTACGAGGAGGCCCGTGGTAGCCTCGCCAACAATTGGCTGACTTTTAATAACAAGGGGCTAGACAATTGGTGCCTAAATATCTATGTGGGGGGCCTAAGTGGCTATCAGGTTTATCTGTACTATTCCCCATATGACACACTTCCACACACCGAATGTCAACGCCTTGAGGGTATGGCCTACGGATGGTCATTTGCGGCATATAGAAATCCCTAATCCACATCCCCACCCACATATCAACCCGCCCCGGCAGCTTACGCTGTCGGGGCTTTCTTAAATTTCAGGAAAGTTTGGAGTGATTGCCATGAAACACAAACTCAGGCTCTACGGCATCCGCGCGCCTGTGTGGCCGCCCTCGGCTTCGATTTTTTCGGGAGTATCAAGTATAGCCTCGCAAATCAACCGCGCGCCTTCATTATCAACAGTACGCTTGGAATCGTATTCAGCAACAGTTGTAATCACAGCTTTGGAAAAGCGCATTTCTCCATTCTGCCTAAAAAGAGAGGTAGTGCACTGCTGGAATAGGGGGTTTTGGGCCAAAGACTGTTTTTTGTCTGCGCCAAACTATTGAAAAATATTACAGATTTGGTAACCGCTTCATTTGCAGATTTCATTGAATGCCTTTACGGTATCGACCACATCCATTGGAAAGCCGTACTTTTTGGCGCGAGAGATAAAAGAGCTTGCTTTTGCTCGTTTCTTGTTCCCTTGGAACTTATACCATCTCTCTAATGCGTGGCGCAAGATTTCTTCGTCCATAATAAGTTCTTTATGGTGTGCGATGGTATCTCTCCGGCTACCTGTTTCTTTCAGCGATTCAAATAATATGCTGGTTACACCATTGAGGCATGGCTTTATCCGTTCCGCTATAACGTCATCGACGAAAATTTCCTTGTATTCTCCAATGATTTTATAGAGCCCTTACTTTGTCAGGACTTCACGCATGGTAGGGCGCTTTGCAAATAGCCTTTTAAGCACCCTGTCTTGCATGACTAGCTCAATGCGGAGCTGGCCATCTTCAACTTCGGTATTGCCTGATTTGTGTTGCTCGGCACTTTTATCATAGCATTTAAGAACATAGGATATTGAGTAGAATTGATTTTAGAGGATAAAAAATAGAACGATGTATTACAATCGTCCTATCTCATATCGACCCAAACAGTGACACTGAACCCACCTCTGTAATAGTGGTAGTAGGTGTTATTTTTTGGGCCATTTGGAGCAGGTGATGGGAATCGAACCCACACAGCCAGCTTGGAAGGCTGGAGCACTACCACTATGCAACACCTGCGCATTCACTTTTCCCGTGCGCTAACCCAGTTATTATAATCCACCCTCGGGCGCTTGTCAAGATGGACAGGCGCCCGAGGGCATATAGTTCATTTACACTTAAAAACGAACACCCCGCCCAACAAAAAAGAAAAGAAAAGGAAGGTACGAAAAATGAAAGCAACTGTAATCGGCAAGGAGTATGTGAAGGGCGTTGCAAAGAAAACCGGGAACCCCTTCGAGGCTAACGTAGTTCACATCACCTACAAAAAGAACAAGGTCGAGGGCCAGTCCTGTGAATCTGTTTGGCTCGACCCCAACAATTACCCTCTTAGCGGCATTCAGGTCGGCAAGGTCTACGACATCGACCGAGATAGCCGGGGCTTCATAGTGGACTTCACCCTTCACGCCTAGCGCATGAAGGGCCATCCACCATTGACCGAATGGGCTAACAAGGCCCGGTGTGAGCAATACGGCAAGCGGTGTGACAAATGCCGTCAAAGGCCGTGGTGTATCCTTTTCCGTACCCGCCCCCCACCTTCCCCGCGCCGGGCGTAGCCCGGTGCGGGAGTGTAGGGGTACAGTATTACCCCCTACACTTTTGTATGATTGTATGATTGTATGAAGCGGGGCCAAGACAACGCAAGCGGAAGGAAGGTGCGCCATGGCTCAAGCCTATGCCGCCCCACAGTCCCGAAAATGGCTCATCACCATTAACAACCCCGCAGACCACGGCATGACGCAAGACAAGCTCATTGAAGCTATTAACGGCCTCGCCGCTGTCGTCTACTGGTGTATGTGTGACGAAATCGGCCTTGAGGGTACTTACCACACGCACTTGTACATAGCTTTCCAGAACCCCAAGACCTACACTGTCATTGAAAACGCCTTTCCCGGCGCGCATCGGGATATCGTCAAGGGTACATCACAACAGAACCGTGATTATATCCTCAAGGACGGCGAACAGTACAACAAACAGGAAGACGGCTCATATGACTATCTCGACAAAAACGGCAAACAGCACAAAGGCACCAATTACACCGCCACTTTTCAAGAATGGGGTGAAATGCCGCGAGAGCGGCAAGGCAAGAGTAAGGATGTAGACCGCATCTACAATCTTCTCAAAGACGGTGCGAGCAATCACGAAATTGTAGAAGCCGTACCCTCGGCCATGCTCAGCCTTGAGAAGGTCAATCAAACCCGCTCCATGCTCCGCGATACGGAGTTTGCCAGCAAGTGGCGTGACCTCGAAGTAACGTACATCTTCGGCGGCACTGGCACCGGGAAAACCCGGTCAGTCATGGACAAGTACGGCTATGACAACTGTTATCGTGTCACCGACTACAAGCACCCCTTTGACACCTATGACGGACAAGATATCATTATCTTTGAAGAGTTCCGAGGCGGCTTGAAGCATGGCGATATGCTGAACTACTTGGACGGCTACCCGCTCCTTCTCCCCTGCCGCTACTTCAACCGTCAAGCGTGTTACACTAAGGTCTTTATCATCACCAACATTCCGCCCGAAGGTCAATA
>JGI994J12354_10003368_pt1 | contig 14989 bp, 11 predicted proteins | sample IntmicLarv3ML3BL_FD_12354 | JGI IMG/M metagenome (IMG submission 12354)
AAAGCAGGGCGACAAGGTCGCGATTTGGGCGACAAACGTCCCCCAGTGGTATATAACCTTCTGGGCGACCGTGAAGATAGGCGCGGTGCTCGTAACCGTCAACACCGCGTATAAAATCCACGAGGCCGAGTACCTCCTGCGTCAGAGCGACACGCACACCGTCGTGATGATAGACGGCTACAGGGACAGCGACTACGCGGGCATCGTCCGCGAGCTCTGCCCCGAGCTCGATACCGCCGAGGCGGGACGTCCCCTGCACTGCCGCCGCCTCCCTTTCCTCCGCAACATCATAACCGCCGGCTTCACGATGAAAGGCTGCCTCACATGGGACGACGCACAGCAGTTCGCCTCGAAAACCCCGATTGAGGAGGTTCGCCGCCGCGCCGCCGCGATTCACAGCCACGACGTCTGCAACATGCAATACACCTCCGGCACAACGGGCTTCCCCAAGGGCGTCATGCTCACACACCATAACATCGTCAACAACGGCAAGTGCATCGGCGACAGGATGGATTTGAGCACGGCGGACAGGTTCCTCATACATGTCCCGATGTTCCACTGCTTCGGAATGGTACTGTCGATGACCTCCACCATGACGCACGGCTCGACGATGTATCCGCTGCCCTATTTCTCGCCGAAATCCGCGCTCGCCTGCATAAACAACGAGCGCATAACGGCCTGCAACGGCGTCCCGACAATGTTCATCGCGATGCTGGAGCACGAGGATTTCGATAAGACCGATTTCAGCTACATGCGCACAGGCATCATGGCGGGCTCTCCCTGCCCCATCGCCGTCATGCAGGACGTTCAGAACAAGATGCACATGTCCGAAATCACCATCGTCTTCGGCCAGACCGAATCCTCCCCCGGCTGCACGATGAGCAGCACGGACGACCCCATCGATGTTCGCGTCTCCACCGTCGGCCGCCCCCTGCCGGAAATCGAGTGCAAAATCGTCGACCCCGAAACGGGCGAGGGTCTGCCGGACAACGTGGACGGCGAGTTCGTCGCACGCGGCTATAACATAATGAAGGGCTACTACAAAATGCCCGGCGCGACCGCCTCCGCCATCGACCTCGAGGGCTGGCTGCACACCGGCGACCTCGCGAGGCGCGACGAAAACGGCAATTATAAAATCACGGGCCGCATGAAGGACATGATAATCCGCGGCGGCGAGAACATATACCCAAAGGAGATCGAGGACTTCATGTACACGCACCCGAAGGTGCGCGACGTTCAGGTCATCGGTGTTCCCGACGAGGGCTACGGCGAGGAAATCATGGCCTGCGTCATCCTGAAGGAAGGCGAGACCTCCACAGAAGAAGAGATGAAGGAATTCGTCCGCAGCCACATGGCCAAGCACAAAACGCCGCGTTATGTCGGCTTCGTCTCTGAATTCCCGATGAACGCCGCCGGAAAAATACTGAAATACAAAATGCGCGAGGACGCCGTCGAAAAGCTCGGTCTGCAAAAGGCCGCCTCGACCGTGACAGCGTAGAAAACTAAGCTCTATACAAAACGGCGGCTTTAAAAAATTCTAAAGCCGCCGTTTACTTTAATTATTTCTCCACTATTTTCGCATAGATATCTGCTTCGGCAATAAAAACGTCATATTCCTCCTGAGAAATAAAACCCGATTCCAGATTCGATTTCATATTTCTATAAAAATCATTGCTGTAACGTTGTTCATCCACGGGATATTTTTCATTTATTGACTTCATTTCCAGGGCAAATTCGCTAAGTATGATAACATCTCTCTCGTCCTGCGCCTGAGGGACAAATGATTCTCCCTCAGATTTTTCGTAGACGCCCTGCTCCGCTCCCTCTATATAATAGTAATCGTCACCCTCGACATTGTAGGCCGCCCCCATGTGGGGCTTTATAAGGAACAATATATATTCCATGCCTTCCTTGAATCTGGGTTCTGCAAGATAAGTATAGCCGTTCTCAACATGAGCCCCCATTATGCGGACAGTTATAATCTTATCCTCACAGTTACCTCTGAACACCTCATCAATCTCAACCTCGTAGTCGGTATGCGGTACGGGTGTCCCGCCAAACACTGCTTCTATGTAGATGGGTTCAAGCTTATTGTTTATTTTCCCTCTGACAATAAGCGGAGTCCGCTTTTGCAAATCATCAAGTGTTCTTTCCGCCAGAAGTCCACTGGGTTTATCCATTACGGGCTCAGGACGATCTGTATAATTCTCGGAGATAACCCCCTCATTTTCGTCGGTTTCCCCGCGCGTTTCACCAGTAAAAACGGTTCCAGCAATTACCAGCGCACAACAAACAGCAATAATGGCTATATTATTTCTTTTCATAATCACTACCTGAATGATATACACCTAAACAAAATCCGTGTAATCACACTTCCCTTTCAATAAGAATTTATTGCAACCTAAAATTTAGTAACTTTTAATGTTAACGATGCTCGATGGTCATCCTTTTACTTAATTATTTGTTATATACTTGTACGTCATCCCGCCCCTATCATCACTCCCGAGTGTTATGAGTTGGAAGTTGGTTCCTCCGTATGGATACATCACTTGATTTATTGTGGAGGTATGATCTAATCCGGCAGCATGTCCCGCTTCATGAATAAATACAGTTGCCACATCATATTTATTAGCTTGCGCACTGTTCGCAAAATCATGATATACGTTGATATTTATGTCAGCTTCATACAATGCCTTAAACATGTAGTTTGTGCTCAATGACCATGGTTGACACTCCCCCAAATATGTATTCCCAACATTTAGTCTATATATTCTGTTTACGTCATCTAGTTTCGGATAATCTGTATTAGCATGGGTACTCCCTGACAATGACATTATATTTCTATTCGCTGCACTATTCCATTGGGACAGCGCTGCACTAAACTGGGAAACAGTTGTGCTCCCAAAATTCATATGATACGAAAAAGCCTTTGGAGTGTAAATTTTACGACTATTCAGCGTAAAAGCATTAACGATTGACACCGATGATAGTGCAATACATATTACTAATAGTAAGGGAAAAATTCTTCTAATTACTTTCATTTGTAATTACCTCCATTTCTAATCTTAGCATACTACCTACTCCAAACGTGTTTCCAGATTAGCTCAAATAAATCCCCCCTTGTTATCCATGCCGCCCACCTTGCATCAAATATCGTACCTTACAATAAATATTACGTTTTTTCCTTGTCAATGTCAACAATCACCTACGCCATTTTGAAATTTTTTTGTCTATTTTGCGAATATTCAAATAAAAATGCAAAAAATCTGAGGATTAATTCCCCAGATTTTAAATTTAACTTTTAGTAAAATCGACTCGCCGCGAAACTATTTTCAATATCGATACTGTTCGTGCTACTTACCTCACCTCATATTCGTTCGTAATACAGCATGTCTTTGTCGTTCGGACCGAGCCCCCCTCCTCAAATCAGTAGTTTTTGGCGCTGGATGACTTCCTCGGAAAAAGCAGCTCATATTCGCTGTATATTGACGGCGAATTTTTTGGTATCATAGCCGCAGAACGGCTATAATACCGGTTTATCGGCACGATTTGCTCCTTCGCTTCGCTAAGAACCGCAAACGATGCCAATATACCACAAAACGCTTCACGTTTTGTGGTATAATAGAGTGGTAATGCTGGACAGCGTCATCTCCCCACTCCCGGAAATAGGAACTTATCCGATAATTCCCTCGGCCAGTATCTTTACCCCTATTCCAACGAGCACGCAACCGCCGATTATCTCGGCAGTTTTCCCGGACTTCACGGGAATTTTGCGTCCGAACATCCCTGCCGGCACGCAGACGGCAAAGGTTATAACGCCGATTATGATGCACGAGGCGATGAGCGGAATTTCCATGAACGCAAATGTGATGCCGACCGCGAGCGCGTCGATAGAGGTCGCCACCGCCATAATTATGAGCTTGCGGTGGGTGAGACCGCCGTCCGACGAGCCCTCCTCACCGTCGGATTTTCTGGCCTCAATTATCATTTTGATGCCGATAAACGCCAGCAGTAAAAAGCTTATGTAAGGCCCGAAACGCCCGATATACGAGCTGACGGTACCCGCGAGAAAGCTGCCCAAGAGGGGCATGAGGAACTGAAATCCCCCGAAATACGCCCCCATCAGGAGCGCGTGGCGGAGCTCGAAGCCCCGAACGACAAGCCCGTTTGTAACCGAAAGGCAAAATGCGTCAAGAGACAGGCTCAAAGCTATTAGAATAATCTGAAGCAAGTAATTACAACCTCCAAAGTCTCCGCCCTCTTCCCGGCGGAGCTCAAATCTTTTTTTACACGGTGCTGAAATATGAATAGAGACGATTATATGAAGCTCGCGCTGGAGCAGGCGGCTCTCGCGCGGGACGAAAAAGAAATTCCGGTCGGCTGCATTATCGCCGATGCTGACGGAAAAATAATAGGCCGCGGACGCAACCGCTGCGAAAAATCGCGCAATCCTCTGGCTCACGCGGAGCTTGAAGCCATTTCCGAGGCCTGCGCCTCGCTCGGCGACTGGCGGCTCGTCGGCTGCACGCTCTTCGTGACGCTCGAGCCCTGCCCGATGTGCGCGGGGGCCATCATAAATGCGCGTATCGGGACTGTCGTATTCGGCGCGCGTGAGCCGAATTCAGGCTCCTGCGGCAGCATTCTGAACCTCTTTGAGGAAAATTTCGGACACCACCCCGCAATATACGGCGGCGTCCTCGAGGCCGAATGTCAGGCCATTCTCTCCGATTTCTTCAAGCGTCTGCGCGAGCAATCCCCGCCCCCGCAAGCGCCCTCCGAATAATTTTCAAGTCATAAACAAGCTTCGGCGAAAATCGCCGAAGCTTGTCTTTTGTTGCTTTTTCAGTTCAAAATCGAGCCGTCCGGCTTGAAGAGCGGGAGTGGGGCAAGGTAGGTGATGTCGTGGCGCAGAGCAGCCGCGCCCTCGGCCAAAACCGCCATTCTTCCGGCAACTATTCCCCCGGCCTTTGTCACAAGCTCCTCCATAGCGCGGAGAGACTCCCCCGTTGATATGACATCGTCGATGATGAGGATGCGCTTCCCCTTCATGAGCTCCGCGTCCGCGGTGTCGAGCACCAGCTTCTGCACGCTCATCGTGGTTATTGAACGGACCTCCACTTCGAAAATTCCCGTCATGTAGAGCTTCGGCCCCTTGCGCGCGAGGAAATATTTCTCCGCACCGGACTGCCGTGCCATCTCATAGAGGAGCGGGATGCTCTTCGCCTCGGGGGCAATTATGTAATCATATTCGGGTGCGCGCTTCAGAAGCTCTCGCGCGCAGTGGACTGTCAGCTCGACGTCACCGAAAATCACAAACGCGCCGATATAGACGTCGTCCGAAACGCGGCAGAGCGGCAAATCACGCTTTAAGCCCGCAATGTCCATTGTGTATGTCAGCATTTTTTCCTCCTATTTCAATTGACCCGTGTTGTGTCAATTACAGACTGTCAAAGAACCCCAAACCATCGTCCTTTTCCAAGAAAAGTCTTTTCGCGAATCGGGCGCGGGTCTCCTGTGTTCGCGGAGCGAAAAGATTGAAATTTTCATGCTTTTGGGGAATTCACTTTCCCGAAAGCATACTCTGAGAGCTCCGCAGAGCGAGAATTTTTCCCGTCAAAAACAAGTTTTTGACGGTCTGTAATTGACCCGTGTTGTGTCAATTAAAGTGCTTCATCTTAACGACGTCGAGGCCGGTCAGGTAGCGCCGCAGCATGTCAAGGCAGTTATTGACGGCCATGGTGCGGATGCGCTCGCGGCCCATTCCGAGCCTCATCTCGCGCACAAAGCTTCCCGTCTCCGTTGCCAGAGCCGCAAACGCGACGCCGACATCGCCCTTTTCTCCGACATTCGGCCCGGCATATCCCGTGATGCCGATTCCGAAATCGGCACCCAGCAGCTCACGGGCGCTCTCGGCCATTTTAACCGCGACCTCCTGAGACACCGCGCCTTTTTCCTCTATCAGCTCCATCGGAATGCCGAGGAGCTTGTTCTTGCTCTCATTCGAATAGGTCACGAAGCCGCCGGGGAACACGTTCGACGCGCCGGGGATATCCGTGAGTCTTTTTGAGAGCATTCCGCCTGTTATACTCTCGGCCGTCGCAAGCGTCAGCGAGCGCGCTGAGAGCAGGTCAAAAACGCACTGCTCGAGGCTCTCGACGTCGATTCCGTAAATGAGCTCGCCGATGCGTTCTTTGACTGTTTCGATGACCGGTGCAATCATTTCCTCCGCTTCCTCGCGGGAGCCCGCCTTCGCCGTCACGCGCAGCATGACCTCGCCCTCCTTCGCGTAGGGCGCGAGGGTCGGGTTTGTGAGCGCGTTCATCATGTCGCGGAGCCTGTCCTCAACGGACGATTCGCCCTCTCCGAACACGCGGAGGCTGTGCGAAATAATCTCCGAATCTGAGAGGGTTTTCAGATAGGGCACGGCGCAGTATTGGAACATCGCGCGGCACTCCCTCGGGGGGCCGGGCAGCATGACAACATGTGTGTCCTCGGCAAAAAACGCGCAGCCGGGAGCGGTTCCCCAGTCGTTGCGGAAAACCGTGCAGCCCTCGGGGAGCCATGCCTGCTGGAGGTTGTTCTCCGTCATCTTCGCTCCGCGCAGCCTTCTCGCGAAAAAGCTCTTGATGACCTCGGCCTCCTGCTCGTCATAATAAAGCTTCAAGCCGAAGCTCTCGGCGAGCACCTGTTTCGTGAGGTCGTCGCACGTCGGCCCGAGGCCTCCCGTCGTTATGATGATATCCGCGCGCTTTTTCGCGATATTCACGACGCCCTGAAGCCTCTCGGGATTGTCCCCGACGACGCTGTGATAATACACGTTTATCCCGAGCGCGGAGAGCATTTCGCTGAGGTCACGCGCGTCCGTATTCGCGGTGTTTCCCAGCAGCAGCTCTGTTCCAACGCCTATTATCTCCGCAACCATTGGCTTTTGCATTTTGTGCACCTCCATAATTAATGATAGCTATTGCATTATTACCGTGAAGCCTCCGAAACCGGGAGCCGCACTCGCTCAATGTTTTTGAACGCCTCCGCGCAGAGGCCCTCGACATCCAGCGCCGCCTCGGCCTCCAAAACCTCAGCGAGCCGCGGCTTCGTTCTCGGATGCCTCGGCGTAAATACCGTACAGCAGTCCTCATAGGGCAGGATCGATGTCTCAAAAGTGCCGATCTCCCGCGCTTTCTTAACAATTTCTTCCTTGTCGAAGCCAATGAGCGGGCGCAGGACGGGAAACGTTGCGCACTCCTCCGTGACCGCCATGGCCTCCATCGTCTGGCTCGCGACCTGTCCGAGATTTTCTCCCGTCACAAGCGCACCGCAGCCGTTCGCCTCGGCGACCATCGACGATATCTTCATCATAAACCTGCGCATTATAATTGTAAAGAGCTCTTCGGGACATCCGCGCCGGATTCCCTCCTGGATTTTCGTAAAGGGCACGACCTCGACCATGAGGCGGCCGCACCACGGCGTGAGTATCCGCGCCAGCTCAATGACCTTTTCCTTCGCCTGCATGGAGGTGTAGGGGAATGAGAAAAAGTGGACCGGAATTAGCGCGACGCCGCGTTTGGCTATCATATAGCTCGCAACGGGACTGTCGATGCCGCCGGAGAGCAGTGTCACCGCGCGGCCATTCGAGCTGACGGGCATTCCGCCCGCGCCGGGGCAGGTCGCGGTGTGGACATACGCCGCGAAATCCCGCACCTCAACAGTGACGGTCAGTTCGGGATTATGCACGTCGACGCCGATATGCGGAAAGGCCTCGTGCAGCTCTCCGCCGACATACTGCGCCAGCTCGATGGACGTCATCGGGAAGCTCTTGTCCGCGCGGCGGCACTCCACCTTGAAGGTGCGCGCCGCGGCGAAGTCCGCCGCGAGATGAGTTCGCGCGGTCTCTAATATCGCGTCCTTGTCCTTATCGCAGGCAACCGCGCGCGCGAGCGCGGCGACGCCGAAGAGCTTTTTCATGGTCTCGAAAGCCGCGTCCATGTCGCACTCGCCGACGGGTTCGATGTAGATTGTCGACTGCATTGCGTACATATTGAACTCTCCGAGTCCGCGCAGGGCACGCCGTGCGTTCGCGCGGAGCTTGTCCTCAAAAAAGCGTCTGTTGTTCCCCTTGAGGACTATCTCGCCCATTTTTAAAAGTATTATATCAGAAGCGTTATTATTCATTATTATCAGAATCCCTAAACTTTTTAAGTATTACGCATTATGTGCCTTGACCTGTCAGACATAGTCGATTCTTATAATCATAGTCCCCGGCATATATTGAGATTCCGGGAGGGAGGCTATCACAAGCACAACCTTTCCGTCCGCGCTCGTCCAAACCAGCTTTGAATCCGAGGACGTGGTATATCCGAGCTGTTCCAAAAGGGAATGGTATTCCTCCTCAGCGGCGGCAACACCGGTCAGCATATATGTATATGTGTATGAATTCGCATAGTTTGGATTGATGTTTCGCGACGCATATCCGGCTCCCGACGACACGCCGAAATCAGGAACGCGCGGGTCGGCGGCATACATAGTAATGTTGGGGTTCGGATTAGTCGGCTGTGTCGGTTCAGTCGGTTGAGTAGGCGGCGTAGGTTGGGTCGGCTGGGTGGGTTCACTTCCCCTCGTCGTATCCGCCGCGTCGCCGCTGTATGAATAGAACTCCATCCGAACGGCATTGTCTATTGTGGAATAGTCGATATAGGTATTGATGGCCTTGTTGAAGCTCTGATTCGGAGTGCCGTTCACGCTCATATAAACTTCTTCGAGCACACGGTTGTTTGCGTCATAAAAATAGACATAAAAGCTCGCCAAAGAAGAATCCGAAATTCCCTGAACACTTATGGAGATGTCATACTTGTCTATAGATGTCTCCGCACATTTCGTGAAAACGAATGAGTCAAACTGAACATAGTACCAATGCCCGCCGTGCGAATAATATGTAGTGAGCTTCATTGGTCCGTAGTCGTGACCTAACTGAGGCACAACAAACTTTGAAGCCGCCTTGACCGTCACGGCGCAGGTGGCCGTTTTGCCGTTGTGCGTCCTCGCGGTTATAACCGCGTTTCCGGCCTTCACGCCGCTTATAACGCCGTTTTCCACCCTCGCAACGGATGCGTCTGATGACGACCATGTAATCGTTTTGTTCGCGGCATCAGACGGCGACACCGTGGCCGTCAAAGAGGCCGTTTTCCCCACATCCACCGTGATTGCCGCCGCTGATAATGTCACGCCGTCTTCCACGGTCTTTTTCAGGCCCGCCGCAATGGCCATTTCCTCGGTGAAAACCTTCTGCTCCATCAACGTCTCATAGAGCAGGCGGGCAGAACCCTTATGCGCCACGGTCAGCGCGTCATATGAAATGGAGGCCAGCCCCGCGCGGAGTATCGACGCCGCGTCCGGGCTATAGCTGCCGTCTGTAAATCCAAGCCTGTCAGACAGTTCCCATGCCTTGTCCCAACTGAAATCGGTGCCATCGGCATATCCGAGAGCACGGAGGACGAAGGTTATGTACTGAGACGCGGTGACGAGCATGTCGCTCCCGAAAGCGTCCTCGGAAATGCCGTTCGTCAGCTTGTTTTCGAAAGCATAGCCGACATAGGGCTTCGCCCAATCCGGGACGTCGACGAAAGGCGTTTGCCATGTTCCGCCCTGCGCGGCCTGTTCTTTTCCGAGGAGGCGCACAAGCATGGTCACCGCCTCGGCACGGGTAGGCGCGCGTTGCAGGTCAAAATTCGGGGTACCGTCACTGTTCTCGCCCACACCCTGAAACAATCCGAGCTTATTCAGATTGGAGGCCGCGTCTGCCGACGGCGTCACGGCCATCGCAGGAGCGGAAAGGGAAAATGTCAGCGCAAGCGCCAGAACAATCAATATGATTCTCTTCATTGCAGTTCTCCTTAGGAATTATTATCGGAAGCCCCCCGCAGAGAGGCAGTATCCGTTTATTCTCTATTCTCAGGCTCCCTGAAATCATAGCTGCGGTATTGCACCGCCTCGGCCAGATGACGCCTGCCGATGGCCTCCGAGGAGTCAAGGTCGGCAATTGTCCGCGCCACGCGGAGAATTCTGTCGTGGCTTCTCGCCGTGAGGCCGAGCGACTCATAAGCGCGGCGCATGAGCGTCTCGCAGTCGGCATCCAGTGCGCAGTGCCGCGCGATATCCGAACGTCCCATGCGGGCGTTCGACCCCGCACCTCCGCCGAATCTCTCGAGCTGTATCTGTCTCGCCGCGTCCACGCGGGCGCGTATAGACGCGCTGTCCTCCGCGGGAACGCGGTTTTTCAGTTCCTCATATTCGAGCGCGGGCACCTCGACGACGATATCTATCCTATCAAGCAGTGGCCCCGAAATCCTCGAGTGATAGCGTTGTACCTCCGCCTCCGAGCAGCGGCAGCGTCCCGAGGGATGTCCGTGCCACCCGCATTTGCAGGGATTCATGGCGCAGACGAGCATGAAGCGGCTCGGATATGTCACATAGCCCGCGACTCGCGAAATTGAGACCGTCCCATCCTCCAGCGGCTGGCGCAGAACCTCCAAAACGTCGCGCTGGAACTCCGGCATTTCGTCGAGGAACAGGACGCCGTTGTGCGCGAGCGATATTTCACCCGGCTTCGGATTCGAACCTCCGCCCGAAACAGCAGTTGCCGAAACCGTGTGGTGCGGCGACCTGAAAGGGCGTTCCGTCATAATTGGATTCTCGCGCGAGGTCAGGCCGAGAACCGAATAGATCTCCGTTACCTCGATTATCTCTTCACGCCCCATGTCGGGCAAAATCCCCGGCAGACGTTTCGAAAGCATTGATTTTCCCGCCCCCGGCGGGCCTGAGAGCAGTATGTTGTGTCCGCCCGCGGCGGCCACCTCAAGGGCGCGTTTCACGTTTTCCTGACCCTTGACCTCGGAAAAATCCGGCACGGCGGCGGGCCGTGACCGCTCCCAGACCGGCTCCTGCGGCGCGATCTCCGTCTCTCCGCGCAGCAGTGAGATAAGCTCGCCAACGTCACGCACGCCCAGAACCTCCACACCCTCGGCAAAGGCCGCCTCGGGGGCGTTGTCGAACGGGACGACGAGCCGCGAAACTCCCGCCCGCCGGGCGGCAAGCGCCATCGGAAGCGCGCCCGGAACGGCGCGAAGCTCCCCCGCGAGGCTCAATTCTCCGAAAAAGGCCATATCCTCCGAGGGCTGCTTCAAAACCCCGGAGGAGACCAATATGCAAACGAGAACCGGCAGGTCGTAGAGCGTTCCCGCCTTCCGCGTGTCCGCCGGAGCGAGATTTACGGTAACTCTCGAGACGGGAAATGTCAGTCCCGCGTTTTTGATAGCGGCGCGGACACGCTCGCGCGCCTCCTTGACAGCCGCGTCGGGCAGACCGACGATATCGAAAGCGGGAAGCCCGCCGGACAGGAAGCACTCGACGGAAACCTCATATCCGCCGACGCCCATCAGGCCTGTCGACCGAACCTTTGATACCATGGAAGCCCCCCTCTCCGCGTTGTTTATAAAATCAAATAAAGTTTAAGAATCCGCGAGCTTTATCGCGATATGCAGCTCGTCGAGCTGCTTTTGTTCGACCACATCGGGCGATTCGGTCATCAGCTCCGAGGCGTTTTGAACCTTCGGGAAGGCGATAACATCGCGAATCGAATCCGCGCCGGAAATGAGCATCACGAGCCTGTCGAAGCCGTAGGCCAGTCCCGCGTGCGGCGGCGCGCCGTATTTAAAAGCGGTCAGCAGATGCCCGAACCGCGCCTCGACGTCCTCCGCCGAGAGGCCGAGAGCTTCGAACATCGTCTTTTGCATCTCGGGCGTGTTTATTCGAATCGAACCCCCGCCGAGCTCCATTCCATTCAGGACTATGTCATATGCCCGCGCGCGGCAGGCCGCCTTGTCCTTCAAAATCAAATCCAAATCCTCGGGGAGCGGAGCCGTGAATGGATGATGCACGGCGACATATCTGTCCTCCTCCTCGGAATATTCAAACATCGGGAATTCTACTATCCAGACGAATTCGAGAGCATTTTTGTCAATGACGCCCATCTGGCGCGCACATTCACAGCGCAGGGCGCCGAGCGCGGCAAAAACAACCTCATTCTTCGCGTCACCGACGACGAGAACCAAATCTCCGTCCACGGCCCCGGCGCGCTCTAATACGGCCGCCATCTCCTCCTCAGTCAGGAATTTCCCGAACGACGAGGTCATCGCGCCGTCAAGCAGCCTCGCCCAAGCGAGGCCCTTTGCACGATAGGTTTTTGCCGTTTCCACGAGCGCGTCGATTTTCTTGCGCGGAAAGCCCGCCGCGCCGCCGTCAATTTTTATGAGGCGAACGCTGCCGCCGGAGGCGACAGGCTCCGAAAACACCTTGAATTCGGTATTTTTCACGATGTCGGAGATGTCGCGCAGCTCATATCCAAAGCGCAGGTCGGGCTTGTCGGAGCCGAATCTGTCCATGGCCTCGCGCCATGTCATTCGCCTGATGGGAAGCTCAATCTCCACGCCGCGCGTCTCTCGCATCACCCGCGCGATGAAGCCCTCGTTCATCGAGAGGACGTCCTCCTCATTCACGAAGCTCATTTCGAGGTCTATCTGCGTGAATTCGGGCTGGCGGTCGGCGCGCAGATCCTCGTCGCGGAAGCAGCGCGTTATTTGCATATAGCGGTCAAAGCCGGAGAGCATGAGAAGCTGCTTATACTGCTGCGGGCTCTGCGGCAGGGCATAGAATTTTCCCGGATGCACGCGCGATGGCACGAGATAGTCACGCGCTCCCTCGGGCGTGGATTTCGTCAGCATCGGCGTTTCGATTTCCAAAAATCCCTGTTCGTCGAAATAGTCACGCGCGATTTTCGCCACGCGGTGGCGCAGGGCTATGACCTTCTGCATGGACGGACGGCGCAGGTCGAGGTAGCGGTAACGGAGCCTCAAGGCGTCGTTGACGTCCGTGTCGTCGAGTATCTCAAAGGGAGGCGTCTCCGCCTCGGACAACAATTCAAACGCCGTTACCTCAAGCTCGACCTCTCCCGTCGGAATATCGCGGTTTTTCGAGCTTCTCTCGCGCAAAACTCCCTCCGCGCGCACGACGAATTCGGCGCGGCAGGCGGACGCGCGCTCAAAAATATCTCGCTCCGTTTTCTCGTCAAATGCGAGCTGGATTATGCCCGTCCTGTCCCGCAGGTCGATGAACATAAGCGCCGCGCCAAGGTCGCGCCGCCTCTGCACCCAGCCGCAGACTGTCATTTTTTCTCCCGTATTCTCTATACGCGGCTCCCCGCAATAAACCGTTCTCATTGTTGTTTTCACAAAAACGTCCATTCCTTTCAAAATTCCTGCCGGATTTATTCCCCGTCCCGAATCGGGGCGGCGGTACGGCGCGGCGCAAGCTCCTCCGCGATTCTCACGGCAGCAACCTCCGGCTCCGCGCTCCACTGCTCGCCTGTGGCGAGCCGCTTAACCGTTATCGTGCCTGACGAAATTTCGTCCTCGCCTATGAACACCGCATACGGAATACCAAGCTTGTCCGCATAGCCTATTTTCGCCTTGAATTTCTTCTTTTCGAAGTATATCGAGGCCCGAACCCCGGCGCTTCTTATCGCCGTGGCCACCTTTATCGCAAAACCCAAATCATCCGTCATCGGTATTACGAGCGCATCCGCGGGCGCGGCTATTATCTCATCGTTCAAATACCCCTCTGACTCCAACACATAGAAAAGCCGCGTTAGGCCGATTGAGATTCCAACGCCGGGCAGGGCCCTGTCGGTGTAATATTCCGCGAGATTGTCATATCTGCCGCCGGAGCATATAGAGCCGATTTCGGGGTGGTCGGTCAAAATCGTCTCATAAACCGTTCCCGTGTAGTAGTCGAGGCCGCGCGCGATGGCGAAGTCCAGCTCGAATTGTTCCTCAGGAACGCCAAAATCCGCGAGATATCCAACGAGCGCCCTAAGACTCTCATATCCCGCGTCAAACCGCTCATTGCAGCCCGAATAACGGCTGATAGCGTCGATTTTCTCCCCCGCCGAGCCAGTTATTTCGATGAAGCCGAGAATTTTTTCCGCCGCCTCCGCTCCACAGGCCTCGGAGAGATTCGCGAGCGTCTTGTCGCGCCCCTGCTTGTCGAGCTTGTCAATTTCGCGCATGACGATTTGAGCCATGTCCGAAACACCGGCGTATTCGAGAAACCCGCCCAAGAGCATCCTGTTGTTGACCTTTATCTTGAACCGACGCAGGCCGAGCGACGTGAAGGTCTTATAGATAATCGACGGGATTTCCGCCTCGTTCACAGGCTCGAGAGTCCCGTCGCCTATAATGTCTATATCCGCCTGATAGAACTCGCGGAAGCGTCCGCGCTGGGTGCGCTCGCCGCGGTATACCTTACCGATTTGAAAACGGCGGAACGGGAAGGTCAGCGTCCCGTGGTGCATCGCGACATATTTCGCGAGCGGCACGGTCAAATCAAAGCGCATTGACAAATCCGTGTCGCCCTTTAAAAATCTGTATATCTGCTTTTCGGTCTCCCCGCCGCCCTTGGCCAGCAGCACCTCGGACGCCTCGATTATCGGGGTGTCCAGCGGCGTGAAGCCGTAAAGGGAATATGACTCACGGAGTTTTTCCATCATTTTCTCCATGAGCTGCTGCCTCTCCGGCAAGAGCTCCATAAAGCCGGCAAGCGTTCTCGGCTTCACTCTCTCCATCTTCTCGCACTCATTCCTTTCAAGGTCTAATCGTTTAATTTAAAAACGGGCGCGCGAAAGCGCGCCGCGTCGTCGTCGAGCTCTCTTCACTTCGCTTCCCGCACAGCGGAAAGCTCCATTGCGTTCGTTCGCTCCTCCTTTTCTGAATGAACCCCGCTTCGCTGGGCGTTCATTCAGGATACGTGGAAAAATCCTCTTTGACGAATCAGGGCGCGCGAAAGCGCGCCCTGATGTGCGCAAACGCACAACGTCCGTCTGCGCAGATATTCCACATCAATGTGGCTATTTCGGGTTTACTATATCGCGCCATCCGAGGTC
>JGI994J12354_10003369_pt1 | contig 14987 bp, 10 predicted proteins | sample IntmicLarv3ML3BL_FD_12354 | JGI IMG/M metagenome (IMG submission 12354)
CTTGAATGAAAAAATACCCGCTATATTAATGATTCACGGCGGGCCGCATAGCGAATATTCGGATATTTTGCTCCATGATTTGCAATATCTGGTTGCAAGAGGCTATGCCGTTATGTATTGTAACCCCAGAGGCTCCATCGGCCGCGGTTCTGATTTTGCAAACATTTCCGGCAAATACGGCACGGTTGATTGGAAGGATGTCAGCGAGTTTGTTGATAATGTATTGGCACGGTGCCCGGAGATTGATCCGGAGCGAGTCGGCGTGACAGGTGCTTCTTACGGCGGATATATGACGAACTGGCTCATAACCCATGACCACCGGTTCAAAGCGGCCGTTTCTCAATGCTGCGTTTCCAACTGGTTTACCATGTATTATGTTTGTGATATCCCGTTTTTTGTAAGAGGTGAAATGGGCGGAACCCCTGAAGAAATTCCTGAAGAATATCACCGTGCATCGCCTATAAGCTATGTTAGGGATGTTAAAACCCCTACGCTGTTTTTGCAATATGATGCCGATTATCGTTGCCCTATTGACCAAGGCATACAAATGTACAACGGTTTGATACATAACGGTGTTGATGCGAGGATTGCTATTTTTTCCGGCGATAACCATACAATGATTATGACAGGCAAGCCATCCAGCCGTATCAGGCGGCATGAGGAGATTATAGGATGGTTTGACAAATATTTGAAATAGAGAAATGAGCAACATATTTAAAAACGCATAATGCTGAAATACAATGATTTAATATAAAAAACTCACTTGCCTTTTTATACAGGCGGTGAGTTTTTTTATAACAGCCGCTAAAGTACAGCATTCAACAATTTATATGCAGTATAAAATAGTAGGCAATGCTGTGGAAATCATTGGCAGACTTACATTTTGTAAGCTTTTCCGGCGGCCGAAGCCGGAATTCTTATTCATGATTGAACCTTCTTTCGAAAAATGCTATAATATATATAGAATAGTATGAAATTGTAACCGGAGAAATGGAGCTTGCCCGGGAGGTGCATAGTATGAAAATAAAAGCCTTCGACAAAATTTTGCTGATGGCTGTCGCGTGTTTTCTTTTATACGCTTATATTAAGCCCAATTTGCCCATGGAAGTTGTCAGTATGAAGATTGATGAGGAAGTAGAGCGCAGCGTTGAAAGTTTTGACGATTTAATAAAGCAGAGCAAGGTAATTGTTAAGGCAACGGTTGCCGAGGCGGAAGAATATGTAAGCGAGTTTTATTCCGGGCCGGTTTTGACCGGGCTCAATATTGTAGAGGTATATAAAGGCGATTATGCCGCGGGGGATAAAATAATGATTACCGAGCCATATTATTTTAATCCCAACACTCCCAATAATAAAAAACTTCTGAGCTATTACAGCAATTACGCCCCTTCTGAAAAAGGCAAGGAATATATCTTCTTTTTGAATGATGATATACTTTATCCTAGGTGGGATGAATTATATTTGTCGGTTGTCGATTATGAAAACGGCAGGTTTCCCGTTATTGACAGTGCATATGCAAGGAAAAAGCTTGACGGCAGCTTAAGCCTTATTATGGATAAAACAGGCTCAAGGCTGGTAATTGATAAAATGGAATATACGGAATTGGGCATGGCGGAGGACAGCCGTAATAACGAGCTGTATAAAGAGCTTTATGCAAATGTTATGGCGAAATATATATTTAAATAACAACGCAATTCCGATGAAATAGAAAAGGGTCGCATTATTTACTTAAATCAAAAAGCAACAGCCCCTTTTGCATTCGGGTTTAAAGTTTATTTGAAAAAACAGAATTATTTTAAAGATATTGGGAAAATATAATTAAGAACTTTCTGCGGTGAATTTTCAGCCGTAAAAGGTTCAAGACATGCAAAGCTGTGAGAGGTTTTGAGATTGTTTCACAAAAGAAACATTCGGTTTTGTGCTTACCGCACGCCGGGGCTGATGAGTAATCATCAGCCTTTTTTTGTAGCTTCGGCGAAATAATTAACAGCTAATATGGTGTTTTCAAGCATCTTGGTTTTTCATTGATAAGGCACTCAATATAAGCCGCCAATCATATGCTTCAAGGTCTATTTTAAGTAGTTTCGCATCTGTTGATTGACAATCGGATGGCTCAAATCCAGGAGAACAGGCAGCACGCTGTCCACCGCCATATATTTTTGTTTATCAATTTGTTTGCGATAAGTATTAGGGGAAATTTTGAAATAGCGATTGAATGCTAAATTGAGCCCTTTCGCATCCGAAAATCCCGATTCAATGGCAACATCGATTAAAGGATAATTAGTGGTGTTCAATAGGTGAATAGCATAGCTAAGGCGCTTTCTTGTAAGGTATTCATAATAAGAAATGCCGGTATAAGATTTGAAAAATGTGGAAAGATAGGTGCGGTTCATGCCTGTAAACTTGGCAAGGCTTTCCAAAAGGAGCTTTTCGCCATAGTGTTTTTCGGTGTAGGCAATAATTTGCCGCAGCTTTTTTTCTTGCCTGGTGTTTGCCTTGGATGATATTTTGTCAACAGCTACCGGCGGAAAATATCGAACCAAAGTAGCGCAAAGGTTTAGGAAGGCTCCTTTGGTGAACATGGTGCCTTCTCTCGTTGAACGGGAGAGTTCAGTGTAGATGGCTGCCAGATATTTTCTAATAGCCATGAAGCTTTCATCATAGCGCGTTTTTTCTTCGCTATGGCATTGGAAAACCAGCCTGCGTTCTTTTTCAAACAAATCCGAAAAAGCATCCGTATTAAGATGCAAAACCATAGCGATAGTATTGGGCATAGTGAACATGGTGGCGTGGCCTACATTAGAATTTATAACCAAAATATCGTCGCTGTTCAACTCCAGAACATATCCGTCCACAAAAGCCAGCAAACCGCCGTTAAGGACAAGCAATACCTCGATTCTTTCGTGCCAATTGAACCTGAAATATCCCACCTCATAAGCATATTGAGAAATATCTATTTTCGCTCTTGTGTCGGTAAGGCTTAGGCGATATTCGTGCTCAATCTCTAAGCTAACATTCACAAAGTCTCTCTCCTTTCAGCGGTTAAATCAAACCGGTCAAAATATTTGGAATATTTGAGTTGCTGAATCTAAATAAACTTCGTTTTAATGCATAAAAACACAATTTAATTTTTTATATATTTTAACAAATCCAAATATTTGCATAAGGTGAATATTTGGATTATTTTTTTGAGATTTTTTCATGCTTCTAAAAATAATCGCCTTATTGCTGTGTTTTAATTAAAAATATTATGGCATATATTTTGCCAAATTATATTTTTTTATGAAATAAATCAAAAAAAATACTATCGATAATTTTCCTATTAAATATTTGCCCCACATGAAGGAAATACCTTGAGTAAAATTTATATACAATAGGGGGGATGAAATGATGAAAATTACAAATGTTGACACCTTGGTCTGCAAACATTATCTATTCGTAAGAATCCACACGGATTCCGGCGTCACAGGTCTTGGCGAAGCCGGCAACTGGGGCTTTTTGGAAGCAACTGCGGCTGCCATCGAAAATTTCAAAAGCTATCTTATAGGAAAGGATCCTTTCCAAATCGAAGATATTTACCAGAATTTCTATCGTGCGAGCTATTTCCGCGGCTCGGTAATTATGAGCGCTATCAGCGCTATTGACATTGCTTTGTGGGATATCAAGGGCAAAGCCTTGGATGTTCCTGTTTACGAGCTGCTGGGCGGTAAGACTCGGAATAAAGCGCGGGTTTACGCTTCTGTAATGACAGCGGGAGAAACCCTTGATGATTTAGTTAAGGGATATATCGAGCTTCAAAAACAGGGCTTTACGGCAGCTAAAATATTTATGACCGAGCCAGAGGTGGCGGAAGACGGAAGCACGGAATTTTTCTCCGGCAGGATTACTTATTCGGCTGAGCGGGTTCGCCGCATCAGAGAGGCGGTTGGGGATAATTTTGACCTTATTTTGGAAGCCCACCGGAGTATGAGCGTTCCGGAGGCAATAGCATTTGCCCATGCGGTGGAAACTTATCACCCCATGGTGCTGGAGGATCCTACTACCCCTGACAGCCCGGATGCCATGGCATTAATAGCCGGCAAAATAAACATTCCTATTGCAACAGGAGAGCGTTTCATCAATATTCATGAATTTGGAACCCTGCTTTCAAAAAATGGCGCCCAATATGTTCGCCCTGATGTTTGCGCCGTCGGAGGTTTTACCGCGTCGAAAAAAATCTGCGCAATAGCGGAGGCTCACAATGTTTTGGTGATACCGCACAATCCTCTAGGCCCTGTTTCCACGGCGGCATGTTTGCAGCTTTGCGCATGTATTCCAAACTTGGGAATACTGGAGCTGCCGGACTTCTGTATGAACGGTCAAGAAGATGCTATGTTGAAGAAACCTCTACGCTTTGAAAACGGATGCATGCTTATACCTGACGGGCCGGGCATTGGCATTGAACTGGCGGATGATGCGGCAGAGCTGTTTCCTCCGAAACCGCGGGGAAGCAATGCGGCCAAGCGTTCTTTTGACGGTTCGGTTCGCGATTTCTAATTCGCCCAAGCAAATAAGGACTAAATTGCTTTTAGAAGCTTTTTTGAGATGAAAATAAGTATGGCTGATTCTGTTAACAACAGATAAAGATATGTATTTCTACACCAATATTATTATTAGGAGGAATATCATGAATCCATTAGTAGCAACAGTAGTTATTCTTGTTCTTACCATTGCGGCCCTTTTATCGGATAAGCTATCGTTCATTGTCATTTCGCCGTTCATAATTATCTCATTGCTTTTGACAGGCGTTTTAACCCCCGGTGAAGCATTTTCAGGGTTCTCCAACACAAATGTCGTCATGTTTGTAGCCATGTTCGTTGTAGGCGGGGCGCTTGTAAAAACCAGCCTGCTGGATAGAATCCAAAAAGTGGTGCATAAATTTAAGGATAAACCCAAAACATTAGTATTTATTTCCATGCTTGTCACCGCTACAATTTCGTTGATAACAAGCCAAACAGCGGCTATTGTAATTATGATTCCGGTAATGGTAGGCATTGCCAATGAGATGGGCATCAGCCGTTCAAAATTTCTCTATGCGGCTACTGCGGCGGCGGGAACTTCCGTTGGTTTAACCTTCCTTGGGCAAGGCGCATCCAATATGACTTGGAGCTCGATTATGATGGAAGCCGGCGGCAAAATTCCTTTTACTCAATGGGATTTCTTAATAGGAAGATGGCCTTTTGTGGTCATTACATTTATATATATGCTAACCATAGGTTATCGTTTGCTTCCGGATCATCCCAATGAGCAGTTTGATGATTACCAGCAAGCGCAAACAGCAAAAACAAGCCTTACGCTTAGTCCCGCAAAAGAAAAACTTGCGCTGATTATTTGTTCCGTAACGATTATAGCCATGTTTTTGGCGGATTTTATCGGTATTCAGATATTTGTTATCGCATGTATCGGTGCAACATTACTTATAGCTACCGGCATTTTATCTGACAAGGAAGCCGTCAGTGCTGTCCATTGGCCTACAGTATTTCTGTTCGCAGGTGTTCTTCCGCTTTCAACTGCGCTCCAAAAATCGGGCGCCGGCGATGTGGTTGCGGACTTTATGATTGGAGTACTTGGAAATACTACCAATCCATATGTTATCGTAATGTTCTTCATACTGGTTCCTCTTATTCTTACGCAATTCATGTCCGATTTAGCCACTGTAGCAATATTTATACCGTTGGCCAGTTCGGTTGCCGTCAGAATAGGAATTGATCCTCGCGCCGCCGTTATGGCAACCTTTGTTGCAGGCTGCATAAATTTACTTACCCCAATGGCCAATCCGGCGCAGAGTATGATTGTCGGCCCCGGAGGATACAAGTTCAAGGATTACCTTAAATGCGGTACTCCTCTTACTATTATCTTGGTGATTGTCGCCGTAATCTACTTGCCAATGGTATTTCCGTTATAGGATGGGATTTTGGGCGATTTAATAGGATTGACGAGAATGCATCTCTTTGTTTATTTTGTAGAATCCTAATTTTTACAATGTGTTTATCATTTCTCCCGATGCAATCTCTATACGTTAAGTGGAAAGGGCTGAAAAGCCCTTTTTCTTTATGCTGTTTCAGTTTGAACATTTTGCGTATACCCCCCCAGGCCTTCATAATTTAGTCAGGCTACTTTTATGGTAACATATTGATTATATGCAGGGCATGAGAACCCTTTGAAAAACTTCCTGTGCAGCTACATGGGGTACTGTCACCAATTGCGTTAGGGCGTTGAATTTGCTATACTTAGAAATAAGTCAAAAACACCCCAAAGGAGGATTTTCAGTGAAAACACTTTTCAAAATAGGCAATCTTATTGACGGAACAGGCAATTCGGTGAAAAATATATCATTATTGGTTGAAAACGGGAAGATAATAGAAATCGGCGCCATACCCCAGGCGGAAAATGCCGTTATCGTAGATTATTCGGACAAAACCGTTATCCCCGGCCTTATTAACGCCCATGTTCATCTGGATATGATGGCTGTGGCAGATTCCTTCACAACCATGCGGGATATGAACGATGTGGACAGAACCATGGTTTGTCTCGAACATATGGAGCAGTATCTTTCCACAGGCGTAACTTATGTTCGCTCTCTCGGCGTGAATAATGATGTGGATATAAAGCTGCGCAATTTCGGCAGGAAAAATAATAAGCTGTGGCCGGGAATCGTTGCGGCAGGAACCAGCATTTGCATTACAGGCGGCCATGGTTGGAGAAGCGGCGGCGAATGCGACGGCGAGGACGAATGCCGCAAAATGGCGAGGGAGATTGTTAAACGAGGCGCAGACTGCGTTAAGTTCATGGCTACAGGCGGAGTTATGACGCCTAATGTAGAGCCGGGCTCCCAGCAGCTTACCTATGAGGAGATGCTGGTAATCTGCAAAGAAGCCGCCAAAGCAGGCAAAACAACGGCCACCCATGCCCAAGGCACCGGCGGGATTTATGATGCCGTTCGCGCGGGGGTAACTTCTGTAGAACACGGGATTTATCTTACTGATGAAATTATTGACATGATGCTTGAGCGAGGAACAGCCTTGGTTGCCACACTTTCAGCGCCATATAACATAGCCAAGTATGGCTTGGAAAGCGGTATCCCGGCATATGCTGTGGAGAAAACAAAACGGGTAATAGATGCCCATAATGAAAGTTTCCGCAAAGCGTATAAAGCAGGTGTTTTCATGGCCGTGGGCACTGATGCAGGCACACCTATGAATGCCCACGATAAAACTTGGGTAGAGCTTAAATTAATGTGCGACAATGGCGTAAAACCTATGGAAGCCATTACATTTGCCACTCAAAACTGCGCGAAGCTGCTTCGTATTGATAATTTATACGGCACTTTAGAGGCAGGCAAAATGGCTGATTTAGTGGTTCTCGATGCCTGCCCATTGGACAATATCGAAAATCTCTCCAAAATTAATGCGGTTTATAAGCATGGACAGTTAGCCTTCGGAGGCAAAGCTCTCAACTTAAAATAACAGTATAATATCAAATTGGTTGTTGGGCGGAAGGTTCTGCCGAAAAATAGGCGGATTTCCGCATTCTATATTTTTGATTTTAAAAAGCTTATGATTGTATGCATAAGCTTTTTTGTTGCTAAAATATAGTTAAGGGTACGGGATACGAACCGCATACAATTTTCACCTTCAGCTTTTAGTTGTTGCAGCGCCACAGATGCTTGCCGTGGCACCACCACGCCTTCACATCATCTCCTCGCCTCATTCTAAAAGCTGTGCGTGAAAATTCACGCGATGCTGAGGCTACCATACACTGTGACGCTTCTAAAAGGGGATTGAACCGCATAACTTTTTGTGCATGGGTTCATATCCCGTACCCTTAAGCATTTATGGAAGATGTTAAACAATAACGGCAATTTATGTTTAAATAAATATCTAATCATTCAAATAAATAGATATAGAATAATAATCCGTTTCACCATATTCATTTTCTGAATAAATATAGTAGGTTCCGTCGCTTTCAATATAGAATGACAGCTCCCATTTCCTATAATAGCCGGATGTTGAATAAGATGAGGTGTAATCTAATTCGGAATTGCCATATTCTACCCAAACATATTTTGCGCCGGATTCGGTCAATGCGGTTAAAATAACTTTCTCTCCGTATGTATATGTGCTGTAATCCGTTTCTGCGGAGTAAATATATGAGTAATCGCTACCGCTTGAGGATGAGAGAGTATATTTCTTATATACCGTTTCGCCGAATTCGTTTTCGGCGTAGAAATAATAGCTGCCGGAGCTTTCAAAATAAAAATCCAGCTCCCATATGTATTCGCTGCCGCTTGCATCATAGGATTTTGTATAATCCAGTTCTTCTCCATCATATTCCACCCAAACCTTAACCGCGCTTGTATCTGTGTAAACAGTTGCGTATACGTGGCTGTTATAATAAATATCATCTTCATTTTCTATATCCACGCTGTTTATTGAAAGCGTATCGGAAGCGGATGAGGAAACTATTATATCGAAGTTTTCGCTTATTTCATACCCGTCTTTATCGCCGGCTACCACCTTCAGGGTAAGCGTACCTGTGTTTTCGGGAGTGATGCTTATACTGAAATTGCGGTTATTATCCTTGTCTGTAGAGTAAGCGGATTTTGACCCAAGTAGATTATCGCCTTCATAAATATGAACAGTATGAGTACTTTCGCTTGCTACAACCGTTACTTTAACGCTTTCTCCGGGTTTTATGATATTGGCGGCGGGAGAAATTGAAATTATTTCAGCGGATGATAGAGATGCAATATTTGTAACGGATATGGAAAGCTGCTTTGGCGCGCCTGTTGTGTAATCAGCCTTCATGGGGATAAAGTTTAAATTAAGCTCGGTGTGTTTAGCGTCGGGAGTATATTCAATTTTAAATACCTTACCAGTGCCGGTGGTTGAAGCGGCGCTTGAATCGGAAATCAATTCCCCTGTGGTTATGTTAAAAAGTCTTATTATACTGGTTGATTCATTTGCGCTTACGGCGAAAACAACAGTTTCTCCTGCCGAAACAGAAGTGCTTGCGGCGGATATATCAGTTATTTCAGGCGTTTCATCAGCTTTGGTTATTATAACGGTTTTGCTTTCTTCGTTCCATTCAACTGTGCCGCCAATAGCTTCGGCAAGCATTCTTACAGGCATAACGCTTCTGTCATCAATGACCCCCGAAGGTGTATCGAACACGGATGGCATACCGTCAATAAATATAATATTCTGATTAAGTGTATGGGTAATTACTTTGCTGCCGTTTGTGCAAACCATTGTATTGGTTTCGCTATTCCAATCAACGCTCATGCCCAGATATTCGGCCGTTTCGCGTATAGGCACCATAGTTCTGGAGTTGATAATTTGCGGGGGAACAAGAGTATAGTCAAGGGTATTGCCGTTTAATGTAACAGTAATATTATCTGCCGCGAAAATTGTTAATGAACTCATAAATAAAGCGGTAAGAAATATAAAGCTATGAAGCCATTTTTTCATAATAACACCTCATAATTTTTTTTGTCGTGGAGGTTGGTGCCGCCAATAACGCAGGAGAAATTTCTAAAAAAACACTTTTATCTATTGGCGGCACCACCAAGGTACTAATATAATTTAGCGCTTCATTGTGTCAAAAAAAGGTGGAATGAGTGAAAATTAAGTGAAAGCATTTATACAGCTTTTTTCACAAAATGTTCACATAATAGCCCTTTTGCCAACACATAAAAGCCATATAATAAAATGTTGGAATTTGCCGAAACAACTGTGTTGAAATATGTTTTTGCAATACAGGAAGGGGGGAATGTATTTATGTATAAAATTTTAATAGTTGATGATGAGGATGCCATTCGCAGCGGCTTAAAGGAATATGCCGAGTTTGCGGGATACTCGGTAGAGGAGGCCTGCGACGGAATGGAGGCCGTTAATATATGTAAGAACAAAAACTTTGATGCAATTGTCATGGATATAATGATGCCTAGGTTAGACGGCTTTTCCGCCTGTAAGGAAATACTTAAAGAAAGGCATGTTCCGATTATTATGCTTTCTGCCAGAGGCGAAGAATATGATAAATTATTCGGCTTCGAGCTGGGGATAGATGACTATGTGATTAAGCCGTTTTCGGCCAAGGAGGTTATGGCCCGCCTGAATGTAATAATAACGAGGAACCAAAGTCATTTGCAGCAAAACCAGCCAAAGCCGGAAATCTATAAATTCAGCGGCCTTGAAATAGATATTACAGGCAGGAATGTGATTGTAGACGGCGTGAAAGCAGAGATGACCCCTAAAGAATATGAGCTTTTATTCTATTTTGCTGCAAACAGAAATATAGCGCTATCAAGGGAAAAACTGCTGACGTCGGTTTGGGGATTCGATTTTTACGGAGATGACAGAACCGTAGATACTCATATAAAAATGCTTAGGAGCAGCTTAGGGCAATATAGGGATTATATTGTAACTTTGCGAGGGGTGGGTTATAAATTTGAAGCTTAATTTTAAGAGCCTTAAAGCGAAAACATGGCTTTACTTCATGTCGTTTACCGCAATTATTTTGGTTATACTATGGCTTTTGCAAATTATTTTCATTAAAACCTTCTATCAGGAGATGAAAATAAAGGAAATTGTAAAAATAGGCGAAAAAATAGAAAAAGATTACGGCAATGGTAAAATAGATGAAGATATAAATCATATGGCTTTCAAAAACAATTTATTTATTACCATACATGACGAGCAGAGCAATATAATTAATTCCTCGGATATTTTCGGCAGGGGCGCGGATAGGAATCAGAGATTCATGCCGCCGCCGGAGGATTTTCTCAATATGAAACAAAGGCTTGATAACAGCGGAGAAAATTCAATTTATTTCATAAGCGGCGGCCACAATATGGAAAGATTGTTTTACGGCGCCGCTTTTGAGTCATCAGACGGCGCAAAGCTTTATATTTTCATAACCGCAAGCTTGCCGCCAATTGATGCCACAACCGAGATAATGAAGGATTTATTTATTGTCGTGACGGTAATTTTGTTTTTGCTTGCTTTTTTTGTGGCATTTATATTTTCGAAGCATATTTCGAAACCGGTGATTAAACTTACGGATACGGCGGAAAAGCTTGCCGGCGGCGATTTTAATATTGTTTTCGAAAAAGGTAATTATTCGGAAATTGACCAACTTGCCGAAACTCTTAATTACGCCACAAAAGAAATGTCCCGTGTGGATACTTTGCGAAAGGATTTAATCGCCAATATATCTCATGATTTGAGAACGCCCTTGACTATAATAAAAATGTACGGCGAAATGATAAGAGATGTTTCAGGCGAAAACCTGAACAAGCGCAATGAACACGCCAATCTTATTATAAAAGAATCTGATGTGCTCACGGGATTGGTTAATGAAATATTGGAGCTGTCAAAAGTTCAATCCGAAGGGTTTGCCTTCGAGCATAGTAAATTTAATTTAAGCAAAATGCTCTGTGAAAGTGTCGGCCGCTTTAATGTTTTAGAGGAGAAGGATGGCTATGATTTTCAGCTTGATATTGAAGAAGATTTGTATGTAAAAGCGGGAGAAAGGCTTATTGAAAGGGTTTTGTATAATTTAATAAGCAACGCCATAAATTATACAGGCGCAGATAAAAAAGTAATTATCAGCTTGAAATCATATGAGAATACGGTTTATTTCAAGGTAACTGATACGGGAGAAGGCATTCCCGAAAATCAAATCAGCAATATTTGGGACAGGTATTATAAGCTGAATGAAATCCACGAGCGGGCGGTTATCGGAACAGGGCTGGGGCTTTCCATTGTAAAAGATATTTTAAAGCAGCATAATGCTGAGTTTGGCGTTAATAGCGGCCTTGGTGAAGGCAGCATATTTTGGTTCAAGCTAAACAGAGTATAGCCAATAGCTTGCCGAGGATTTTTAACCCACCGGAGCTGGTATGGGTTGAGGTTCGGTAGGTTGATAGCATAAAAGGGATATAGTATTATACCTATATCCCTTTTTATATCCGCAAGATATAAATTATTGCTTTGGAGCTGCATAATAATTCAATCCATGGACATCCATCAATTCTTTCAACTCATTATATGTAGACTCATTCAAACCGTTTTCTCCTGTTTTGCTCATAAGAAACCGCCAATCATTCCCTTCGAACTGCATAATCAGCCAGGTTAAATCTTCAATCACAGATACATCAATATATTGTTTATCATCCAGCCTAGTCACGGCTATATCATATATGGCTTCCATTAAATTGCTGTCCTCTATAAGAATTTTTGCGGCATGAGCATAAAACAGATAATCTCCGTAAGATTTTGCATATGATACTTTGCGATTCTCAAAGTTATCCTGAAAAATATTTGAAACATCATCTATCCCCTTATATTTAATGGTTATAGATTTATCGCTGTCATTCCAAATCACATTGTAGCTTAATAGTTCAAGCAATTCTCTGACAGGCATATATGTGCCGGCATTTTCACTGCCTTCGGGAACTATTGAAACCAATTTGTTTTCAAGGGGAATTTCCATATCGTATAAATACACCTTGGAAGCGCTGTATGATGCCGATTTAATTCCATTAGAAGCATATACTGTTGAAAAAAGCATAGTGGATATTATAAAAATCATAAGCGCTGTTTTTTTATGGTTTATCATTTTGTTTCCCCCATTTAATATTATGATGTAGCTTAATTATTCCATATAGCATCTATTTTCGCAAGTATGAAAAGAAATCCATAAGATATGCATAACTTACTTATATACCGATATAATATACTTTATCAAACTAAAACCCCCGCCGTAGCGGGGGTTTTTATTAGAAAATGAAATAATACAGCACGCTCCAAACCACATTGATTATCAAAAATATTCCTGTACAAGCCACAAGCCTTGGATATAAAAGCTTCTGGGTATCCTCATCCGTACAGCTTCCCAAAACCAGACCGCCACCGGAGGAGAACGGGGAGACTCCGGTAGAAACGCTGCCTGTATTAATAATAACCATAAGATAAATCGGAGACAGGCCTGTTGCGGCCGCCAATCCTCCGACAATGGGATATAACGTAGGCAGAACCACGCCGATTGTGCTGCTGAAAATAGACATGATACCGGCCGCGGTGCTAATCAGAAGGCCCACCGCAAGCGGATGACCGGCTCCGGCCACGGCTGCTCCAAGTGTTTCAACCAAGCCTGCTTCTGTGGCAAGGGCTATAAGAATACCAACCCCGGATATGAGCACAATTGTATTCCAAGGCACGGCCTTCATACAGGAGCGCGCATCGCCCAGTTTCATAAGTGTGGCGGCAATGGCAAGCGCTATTGAAACGAAGCCTATATCCATATAACCGGCCAGCGCGCGTATAATAAGCACATCCGGCATAAATATCTGCAAAATTACGGGAACAATTACAAGGGTTAGCATGGTGAGTATCAGCGCGATGGTTTTGCGTTGTATACTTGTAAACGGCTCCGGCTTTTGCAAGTCCAAGTTCTCGGCTTTTACCTTATACCCCTTGAGTATGAAATAACAGGCGCTGAATATGAACAGGCAGCCCACTGTAGTAGTCACAAACACGAGGAATGCATACATAGTGGATTGCTCCTGATAACCTGCGGCAGCTATGATTTCACGAACTACAGCCCCTGAGGCTGTTGTAAACATTTGCCCGCCGCTGACCGCCCCGTTAAGAACAGCCATAGCCCCAAGCAGAGGATCGAGCTTGGACTTTTTGCAAATGGTAAGCCCCAGCGGACATAAAAGAGCGACCACGGAATAATAGCCTGCGCCCAATATGGAAATTATAAAAGCTACCAAGAAAATTACATAAGGCAAAGCTGCCGGAAAACGGCGGAATTTGTACAAAATTATCCCGGCGGTCTTTTCCAATGTTTCGTTTTCGGTGGCAAAATTATAGAAATATGTGACGGAAAACAGAATAAAGAAAATTCTGGTGGGCCATAGGGCCACTACTTGGCTGGGGCGTATCCCCATCATGAATGTTCCGATTATGTAAGAGAAAAAAAGGGCAAAAAGGCCTGCATTAATGCGTGTAGCAAAACCCAGCAAAACAGCTACAACCAAGGCCGCAAGAATAATAACTTGTAAAGTTGTCATAATATCCTCTCTCTTTCCTAATTTGGTGGGTAAATACAACATGATTAAATATAAGTTTGCGTTGATGGGATACTTTCAACTGCATATTAGCAGCGGATCAGCCCCATTAATTCTTGCAGCTCCTCTGATGAAAGGCTGTCAATAGCAGTGCAAAGAGAAATAGCCCTTGTCGTTTCTTCCTGATTCAACCTTGTAGCAAAGCAGCTTTCAAGCTTCACGCGGTGCTCCTCATTTGTTGGAGGCTTCACTCCAAATTCAAAGTCGGCCGGGTTAAGCTGTGAGTTTACTATTGTGCCGTCTTTAAGCGTAATAGATATACTGAACCATGCCTTGCCTATTTCGGCGGGCATATCCTTATCCATTTCAAACTCAGTAATAGCCAGCAATTTTTCAACCCGGGGATCAAAGCGGGCTGCATCGGTGAAGCTTTGCAGCGTAACCTTTCCGTCTAACAAAGCGCGAACCGCTGTATATTGTACGCTAAACTTGCCGTCAAGACCGGTTTTAGGCGCCGGGCGGTTCACATAAGGCAGATAAGGCCCCTTAATTGTGATTTTAGCAATATCTTCTGTGCCGCTAATTCTATCCCTCAAATCAAGAGCGGAAAAAATAGGCAGATGAGTTCCGAAATTAGAAGGAAAGCGTTTAATCTCATAACCCGGCTTGATTATGCGGAAATTCGTGCCGTAACCCAAAAGCGTTTCCGCATCAAAAGAATCGAAACCGAAGAATGATTCGATATAGCCCTTTGGCGCCTCCAATATATCGGTGTTGCCTGTGAAATCCTTCTCGGCAAGTAGAGCCGAGTCTAACCCTGCGCTGCTGGACTGCCCGCAGTGCAAGCATTTTGTGGCGGTGCCTGTGTTAG
>JGI994J12354_10003371_pt1 | contig 14979 bp, 9 predicted proteins | sample IntmicLarv3ML3BL_FD_12354 | JGI IMG/M metagenome (IMG submission 12354)
ACAGAGTGTACAGCGCCTGTCATCCCCACATCGGTGATAAAACCGGTTTCTTTTGGGAAAATTTGTGCGTCAGAAGTCTGAACATGAGTGTGCGTTCCCCACACTACGGAAACACGACCGTCCAGATAATAGCCCATTGCAAGCTTTTCACTTGTGGCTTCTGCGTGCATATCCACAAGAACAACAGGCACGTTGGCTTCTGCTATAAGGGCATCTGCCACAAGGAAAGGGTTATCCGTATTAGTATCAAGGGTAAAACGCCCCATGAGGTTAATAACGCAGATTGGACCGAAAGGGGTATCATACACCGCCATGCCCCGCCCGGGACACTGAGGTGCGAAATTAGCAGGGCGCAGAACCCGTGCGTTTGTGTCCAGATAGGGCTTAATCTCATAACGTGTCCATGTATGGTTGCCGAGGGTGACAACATCTGCGCCGNAATCTAAAATCTCCTCAGACTGATCGGGAGTGATTCCCACAACATTGGCATTTTCACCATTAACAACGGTGAAAGAGATGTTTTTTAGTTTTTGAAGTGGTTTGAGATTTTTTTTAAGAAAATCCATTCCCGGCTTGCCCACCACGTCGCCTACTGCCAAAATATTTATTGTCATGTATCTGCCCCCGTATATATAAATCTTTTTTATTATTCTACCACAAAATGGACGATATGAAAACCGCAGACAAACATAAAAACGCCCTGGACTTTGCAATCCAGAGCGGTTTTTATATTCAGCAGATTGTTGAACCTGCGGGAATCTCATCAGGCAGGATGATGAGTTTCAGAGTATCCTCTTTTTCCGCCGATAGTATCATGCCGTTGGATTCCTGTCCCATCATCTTTCTGGGCGGCAGGTTGGTGCATGCCAGCAGTGTTTTGCCCACCAAATCATCGGCTTTGTAATACTTAGCGATGCCGGAGAGAATTTGGCGCGGAGTGCCGGAACCGTCATCCAGCATAAATTTCAGGAGTTTGTCGCTCTTTTTCACGTTCTCGCAGGAAATGACTTTGCAAACTGTCATCTGCACCTTGGCGAATTCGTCAATGGTAACAGGCGGAACAGCGACCTTTTCCTCTGCGGGTGCGCTAATAGCATCAAGAGCATCCAGTTCTTTTGCAAGGTCTATACGGGGGAATACGGCGTCACCCTTGCTGACAGCAGCGTCAGCGGGGAGAAGACCGAAGGTTTTAGCGCTTTCCCATGTTCTCAGCTCCTCAGAAACCCCTGTCTGGGAAAATATCTTTAGGCAGGAATCGGGCATATAGGGCTGAAGGAGCACGGAACACACACGCACAGTTTCAAGAAGGTTATACATGACGGAAGCAAGGCGGGGATTATTTGCCTCGTCCTTTGCCAGAATCCAGGGTGTTGTTTCATCAATGTATTTATTCGCGCGGGCGATAACAGTAAATACTTCCATCAAGGCGTTCTGGAAAGCGTATTTTTCCATCTGGGTTTCATATTTATCACGAAGAACAGAAACAAGACCAATAAGCTCTTCATCGTATTCACCGCTTTCACGCTCTGCCGGAAGCTGACCGCCGAAGTATTTTTCAACCATAGCAGTAGTGCGGGAGACAAGGTTACCCAAATCATTAGCAAGGTCGGTATTAATACGGGTTATGAGCAGCTCATTTGAAAAATTGCCGTCTGAACCGAAGGGAAATTCTCTCAAGAGAAAGTAGCGCAGGGCATCTACGCCATAGCGCTCAGCCAGAATAACAGGATCAACTACATTTCCCTTTGATTTGCTCATCTTCCCGCCGTCCAGCAGAAGCCAGCCGTGACCGTAGACTTTTTTGGGGAGGGGGAGTTCCATGCTCATAAGCATGGCAGGCCAGATTATCGAGTGGAAGCGAACAATCTCTTTTCCCACAAAGTGGACATCCGCCGGCCAGAATTTATCATAGTCATCATATTTGTCATTCAGAAGACCTAGTGCGGTTGTGTAATTAAAGAGCGCGTCCACCCACACATAAACAACATGTCCGGGATCGAAATCTACGGGCACACCCCATGTGAAGCTGGTGCGGGAAACACATAAATCCTCAAGACCCGGCTCGATGAAGTTGTTGACCATCTCATTTACCCGGGAACGAGGCTCTAGAAAATCGGTGTTTACCAGAAGATCACGTACCCTGTCGGCATATTTTGAAAGCCGGAAGAAATATGCTTCCTCCTGTGCGGGCTTGACATCGCGGCCGCAGTCGGGACATTTCCCGTCAACCAGCTGACTGTCTGTCCAGAAGCTTTCGCATGGTGTGCAGTACAGACCTTCATAACTGCCTTTGTATATATCGCCCTTGTCGTACATCGCCCGGAAAACCTTTTGGATAGAGGAGATATGATAGTCATCAGTGGTGCGGATGAAACGGTCATTGGAAATGTTCATCAGCTTCCAGAGATCAAGAATTCCGCCGCTTCCTGTCACAATGTTGTCTACAAACTGCTGTGGAGTGACACCGGCAAGCTTTGCGTTTTCTTCAATTTTCTGACCATGCTCGTCTGTTCCTGTGAGAAACATGACCTCGTGACCTGTCAGCTTTTTATATCGTGCCATTGTGTCTGTTGCTACAGTGCAATATGTGTGACCTATATGGAGTTTGCCACTGGGGTAATATATAGGTGTTGTTATATAAAACTTAGGTTTGGGCAAAAGAATCAATCCTTTCAAATTTAAAGGGAGATATGCCTACTCATCTGTATCGCCAACTACGGGGGGCGGAGGATCAGGCGGTGTGACAGGGAGAGTAGGTTCTACCGGAGGCTCTACTGGAGGCTCTACCGGAGGTGGAGTTGTTACGTCGGTGGGAGGAGGTGATTGAGTATCTGTCGGCGGAGGCGTATTCGGATCACCTGAAGGAGTCGGCGTAGGAGCGGCAGAGGATGAAGGTGTCGGAGACGGTGTGGATGCTACTTGGTTTCGGTACTGGCTGGTAGCCTCCTCACGCTTTTCGATGAGAGTTCCGTCCTTCGAGTATATCCAGCGATAACTCACAGCTCCGTGTCCAGTTGCTGTAGTCCAGCTATCTCCTGTAAATGACACATAGCTGCCGTCCACATTTGTGCCGTGGATTTTTATCATAACAGTGTAGGACGCAGTGTCTGTATATGCTTCAATTTTGATGGGGAAATCCCTGTCATTTTTGAACTTGAACTCAGGTCCGCCCCAGCTTACAGTTGCATCCAGACCTACCGGGAGGTATGTCACTATCATCTGATGGCACTGGCGGTTCGTAATATTGAGATTTGATAAAACTGCCGAATAGTAGAGGGTTGAGGAAACCTGACAGATACCGCCGCCGACTTCCTGCACAACTTCACCGCCGGAATAGGCGCCTGCGGCTTTGTATCCCTTGGCAGTGGTGCGCTCGCCGACAACGTCATTGAAGGAGAATTCCTCACCGGGATTCAGTATTAGACCATTGATGGCGCTTGCAGCCAGTGTGATGTTGTTAACACGGGATGCGCTGCTGCCGCCGAGGCTCGTGGACTTCTGTCCCAGAATATCCGTGAAGAGAACCTCTTGCAGGTGGGTGCTTGTCACAGTGGGCTCTTTAATGACAAGGGGAATCACAACTTCCTGTCCGTTGCGGGCGTCTTCCCAGAGGTCTCTAGCCTCGGAAATGTCAAAACTGATACCGTTGACGTGATCTGTAACTCCGCCTGATGTTTTATCATATTGGGAGTCCACAGGGTCTTTATATACGCTGTCGTATAATTTCTGCAGGTCAATAGTGGCAGCCTCTGTTACCTGAGGCGAATACTTTATTTCGCCAGAAATGCTTCTTCAATGAGGACATAGACATCATCTTCATCAACAAAAACAGAATCTCCGCCCTTGATGAGCTTGATGGAATCCTCTGTGATTGTGGTTTCTGTATCGACAAGCATTGCGTTTATATCTTTGGTGAAGAGCGAAATCTCACTCCGGATAAAATCTTCCTTTATAGAGAGGTTTTCCTTGAGATTAAGCTCTCTTGTACCCAGAAGGCAGCCAAGATATTTAAAGGTATTACTAAAAAAACCATCTGAGCGACCGTAGTCATATGCCAATCTTGCGGCGGAAGACGGGCTTAGTGCCATTCCTGCGTCTATAGCGGAGATGACAAGAGACGTACCATCAGCATCACCTACAGGGATGTTGACAGTGACAGAATTCTCATCCTCATCGCCGAAGCCCGAATCAACAAGCAGTGTCTCGGCTTCAGAGAGTTTTTTACCGCCGAGAGAAACCCCGGAAATGCTGACGTTCGGGAAAATAGTCTCGACACCGCCAACATATACACCGAAGCCAATGAAAACAACAGCAAACAGAGCGACAAAAATCGCACCTATTATGATAGGCATTCGGTTCTTTGCTCCGCCCTGATTGTTCTTGGTCGGTTTTTTTGGCACAGGCGGCTTGTTTGACTTTACAGACTTTGCGCCTGATGCACTCTTCTGGGGAGCTGCCTTTTCCGGAGAACCAGCCCGACCATTTGTGTTTTTCGTTGAGTTGCCGTGTAATTTCATATTTTCCCACACCCTTCTGTGTGTATTCTCTATTTATTTAGAAGAACAAGTCATCACCTGCCGAGGGGATTATATGCTCGTTTTCTCTGTCTATGGCAGCATCATCTTTAACCCACGGGGTGGCACTGAGCTTCTGCTGTGACTGGACCTCCAGAAGAGCACCTATCAAGAGATTAGAAAGCAGAAATCCTGTTGACGTGAAAGCCCAGCGGTCTTCATTCCTGACAACCCATCCTTTTTTCTGGAACTGATCCAAAAGATCCTCGATGGGTTCGAAGTCGTTGCGGTATATTTTATAGTACTCGCCGCCGGAGATACCGCGGGTCATGCGCATTCCAAGCATGATATATTCTGCCGCTTTATCCAGAGGGCTGACTTTTTCATATTCGTCAATTATATCTTCACTTTGCTGAATCCCGCTGATATACTTCTCCAGATAAGGATTGAAGCTGTACCGAACACCGCCGACACATGAATGTGCGCCGGGACCGAATCCCATATAATCATCAAGATTCCAGTATTTGAGGTTGTGTTTTGACTCATACCCTTGGAGGGCGAAGTTTGATATTTCATATTGGGGATAGTCAAACTGCCCCAGAGTTTCAACCATATACAAATACATATCGGATTGCTCGTCATCATCAGGAAGGAAAGGGGAACCTTTGTAGCTGTACATGGGGGTGCCTTCCTCAAGCTTTAACCCATAGCAGGATATGTGTTCCGGCTTCAGGGCAAGGGCTTTTGCCAATGTGTCCGCCCAGTCGTTTTTTGACTGGCTTGGCAAACCGTAGATAAGGTCAAGGCTGATATTATCAAACCCGACATTTCGGGCATCCTTCATGACTTTTTCAACCTGTTTGAAGTTATGCCGGCGCCCTATGAGTTTAAGTATGTCGTCATTTGCAGACTGCATACCGATTGAGAGGCGGTTGACACCTTCCTTGCGCAGAGCTGCAAGATCGCGCTTTGTGGCGCTGTCGGGGTTTATCTCAACTGTGACTTCGGAAGCCTTCAGAACTTTTGCCGTACGCTTGAGGGTGTTAAAAACCTCGGTGATGCGCTTTGCGCCATAGTGGCTTGGTGTTCCGCCGCCAAAATACAGAGTGTCGATATGATATGCCGACATCTGAGGAGCGGCTTCGGTGATGTGAGCTAAAAGAGCGTCATGATACTTGGGCATGAGCTTGTCACATCCGGCTAAAGAATAAAAATCACAGTATCCGCATTTGCTTGCACAGAAGGGTATGTGGATGTATATGCCGAGTTTTCTATCCATATAGTCCCCTTCCTGTAAAAATGTGTGGGTAATTCAATATATCCTACCTAAGTATATACTATAAATGCATCAAAACTGGTACAAAACCTGGTTTTTCCAGCAAATTCCCTAAAATTCCGTAGAAAATTGAGAGGTTACTCTTCAGCATATAGTATTTACCTCTTGATGTCAATTAAGCAATTGTTACAAGTTAAAACAACTCACAAACTAAATTTGTATATTCAGTCGGGTCTTCCAGAGGGAGATCGGCAATGAGACTTGCCTGCGCAAGAAGGATTTTTGAAAGCACCTTTGCACGCTCATTGTCGGACTCGACAGCGGATGTGAGAGCTGAAATAGCGGGATGATTACCATTTATTTCTAAAATTCGTTTTGCTTTAACAGTCTGTCCGTCGAAGCCCGGGAGATTTGCAAAGTATTTTTCCATCTCCAGAGTTACTTCGCCTTCTGTGGTGAGGCAGACAGGTGTGGATTTCAGTTTATGGCTTACACGCACATCGTCCACTGCTCCCTCAAGAGTGTCTTTTATGAAAGTCAGAATGCCGCTGAGCTCATCCGCCTTTTTTTCCAGGTCTTCTTTTTCTTCCTGACTTTCAAGACCAAGATCACCGGTTTTAATATCGCAGAAAGCTTTTTCATCATATACACCCAGCATTTGGACAACAAAACTGTCCACATCGTCTGTCATGCACAGAATATCATATCCGGCATCACGCACGCCCTCGGCCTGGGGCAGCTTTTCAGCTCTAGCCGTGCTCTCCGCGCAGGCGTAGTATATGGAATTCTGACCCTCCGGCATAGCGGAAATGTATTCCTTTAAACTAATGAGCTTGCCTTGTGCGGCTGAGTGGAAAAGAATTAAATCCTTTAAAAAATCTGCTTTTGCACCGAATTCCGCAACAAGACCGTATTTTAACTGCAAACCTAAGCTCTTATAGAAGAGCTCATACTTTTCCCTGTCATCCTCTATCAGCTTGAGAAGTTCGGCTTTGATTTTCTTCTCAATATTTGTGGCAATCACTTTCAGCTGCCTGTCGTGCTGGAGCATCTCACGGGAGATGTTGAGGGATAGGTCGGGAGAGTCCACAATGCCGCGAACAAAGCGAAAATGGTCGGGAACAAGGTCTGCGCACTTATCCATTATCATCACTCCGCTGGAATACAGACGAAGTCCCGGCTCGTAATCACGGGAGTAATAGTTGTGCGGAGCCTTCTCCGGAATAAACAGCATGGCTTTGTAGGAGGTAAGCCCCTCTGCGCTTATCCTGATGGTACATACCGGATCGGTGAAATCATGGAAGCTTTCCTTATAAAAATCCACACAGTCCTCATCAGATACTTCACTTTTCGGGCGCTGCCAAATCGGAACCATGCTGTTGGCAGCTTCATCTCCGTCACAGATGAAAATAGGCCAGCGCACATAGTCGGAATATCGCTTTATCAGTGACTGAACCTCGTTTTCATCAAGAAAAGACGAGTAGGTTTCACCATCAGAGTCCGGTTTGATATGCATAATTACCTGCGTACCCACGGTATCCTTTTCAGTCTCTGTTATTGTATAGCCGTCAGCGCCTTTACTTTTCCACAGAAATGCAGTATCGCTGCCGTAGCGCTTTGTTATGACAGTGACTTCATCAGACACCATAAATGCAGAATAAAAGCCAACACCAAACTGACCGATGATGTCGATGTCCGCATCTTTGGCAGCGTCCGCTTCCAGCCCGCTTTTAAACTTTAGACTACCGCTGCCGGCAATGACACCCAGATTGCTGTCAAGCTCCTCCTTTGTCATGCCTATGCCGTTGTCGGAGACGGCAATGGTTCCCGCATCCTTGTCAATTTGAATATCAATGCGGAAATCTTCACGGCTCATGCCAACTTTGTCATCAGTAAGAGAAGTGTAGCAGAGCTTATCAATTGCGTCCGAGGCATTGGAGATTATTTCTCTGAGAAATATCTCTTTATGTGTATATATAGAGTTAATCATCAGGTCAAGAAGCCTCTTGGACTCTGCCTTAAACTGTTTCTTTGCCATGTTGTTCTCTCATCCTTTCGAATCTACTGAGTTTAAAAATTCTTGTACAACATTATTATACTCATCCGGAAGTTTTTCAGGAGTGAAATGATCTCCCGGGAAAATATGCTTGACACTGCCCTTTATCATCGCAGCGATATAGCTGGTGTGCCCATTTCTGATAAGGTCGTTTTCTCCCGCGGTTATCAGAGTGGGAACGACAATGCTCTCCAAATCCCAAGACCGCAGATTAGGCTCATTTAGCATAAGATCAAGCAGGTCTTTTTCTTCACGGCATTTCTGTGAAAAAAGCGAACCGATGATGAGCAAAGCATGTTTCATGCGCATTGCGGCGAAAAACCCGAATTTCAGTCCCTGAGGAATGCTGTTTGCTCCTGACAAGATAAGTGAGCGAACTCTCTCAGGATGTTTGACTGCAAAAATCAGGGAAATGTTTCCGCCGTCGGAAAACCCCAGTATGTCAGCTTTTTCGATCCCGGCAGTGTCCATAACTGCTATCAGATCCTCTGCCATGTCAAATAGGCTGAGCTTCTTGCCGCCGGAGGATGATTTTCCGTGCCCCCGGCTGTCAATTGCAATTACACGCCTGCTTTCAGAGAAAAAAGCTGACTGCCCTGCAAACATACTGCTGCTCTGTCCGTTTCCGTGCAGCATAATAAGGGGGAATCCATGTCCATGCTCTTCCCAGTATATTTCTGCTCCGTCCGAAACAATAGTCACAGATACATCACTTCCTTATACAGACAAGTCCTTAACCCTTTTATTTTAACATAAATTCATCCTTTTTCAATACTGAATTGTCCTGTTGCCCATTTCGGGACAGAAAAACTAAAATATGACAAAATCCTTAATTTTTCGACCATCTCTTTACCAAAGTGGATAAATGTGGTATAATCAGCACAACTCACAGGCTGTGTTATTATGGTATTTGCTGATTTTACAGATCAGGAGGCGTTACATGAAAAGAGTTTTATCATTAATATTATTGGCAGCAATTCTTATAAGCGTTACTGCCTGCCAAAAGCCGGAAGAAGACGCACAGACTCTAGAGTCTACCGCGCCGGGGACAGAAACCGTTCCGCCCGAGGAAGAGACGGGAAAGCTCCCACCGGAAACCGACATGCCGGCAGAGACCAGTGAAGCACCGGGATCTGCAGACGGAATCGACTGGAGCGGGATTTATACAGAATTTATCAGCGCTGAATTTGATGAGCTGCAAGAGAGCTTCTTAGGCGGCATTGCCGGTGTGGCATTTATTGATCTTGACATTGATGATACCCCTGAGATGGTTATGTTCGATTTGGGAGCATCAGCGTCTATGGGAGTGCAGATTTTCGACATTATTGGCGGAGCAGTAGAGTGCATTTCTGCGAACATGTCCACTGTGGGCGATGTGTTTGGAGGAGACAACTTTAGCCAGGTGTATGTGAATTGCAACTTTTTCACAGATTTCAGGCTTATGGAATCAGCATCCGGAGAACGTTTTTTCATTGTTGAATCGGGAAACGGGGCTATTGATTTTACTTATAAAGAACTTATTACCTTTGGCTTGGCAAATAACGGATCGGTCACACTTGAACAGGTGCTGTACAAGTATTCTGAATATGACGAGGATGGAAATGAGACCGCAGCCCGCTATGAAGCAGGCAGGGTGTCCTGTACGGCTGAGGAATTCACATCCGGATACGATGCATTCTTTGCCGACAATGAGGACCTGGGATATGAAGCAGCAGGAAGATTCTTTTTAGAGGACAAAGCATACTCTCAGGACTATGATGGAATTATGGCAATGGTAGAAGACGCCATTTCCGCATATGTCCGGATTGATTGAGGACGATTCAAAACTGTACTTGTGATGAAAAACGCACGGCCCGGCAATAATGTCGAGCCGTGCGTTTTTTTGGTTTTTTATTCTAACAGATTGCTGTCAGAACCTTCCGTGCAGTGAAAGAATATGATAAAATATGTTGACAAATCCAGTCAAAGGGAAATAATATAATATGATTTTGAGCATTATAACGTCACTGGCGGGATTGCGTGCGGAGGCGAAAATATGCTATAATATAATATCTGAGAAGCCGGACACCGTACATGGAGGTATATATGGAAAACATCGCAGGAATAATTGGCAGGGCAGAGACGGTGGTGACGGCGGAGAACACGGCGACAGCAGCCGGAAGCGGAAATCTTCCGGTTTTTGGAACCCCTTTTATGGTAGCTTTAATGGAAAATGCAGCGAGTATTTCTATCATTCCCTATCTTGACGAAGGACAGAGCAGCGTTGGAACGCTCCTGAATGTAAGCCACACGGCGGCAACACCGGTGGGCATGAAGGTTTGGGCCGAGAGCGTTGTGACAAATGTCGAAAACCGCAGAGTCAGCTTTAAAATCAAAGCCTTTGACGAAGCCGGACAGATAGGTGAGGGAGAACACGAGCGCTTCATTATAGACGCAGAAAAGTTTCTCGCAAGAACCACGGAAAAAAGCCTTACAAAAAAATAAGTGTGACTTATAAGGAAATCCCCGAAGCAGTTTCTGCTTCGGGGATTTTTATTGAATCTGGATTTAATTTTTTGCCGCTTTTCTCTGGAAGAACTTAACTGTCTCAACAATCGGGATAGTTAAAACTGCCAGCATAATAGAAATTGAGTATTCTGCGAAATTAATGTGAGTAAAGCCGAACGCGTTTGACAGGAATGGGACGTATATAACAGCGGTGGTGGAGACAAGGCTTGCCAATGCACCCCAGATGAGCCCGCGGTTATGTGAGCCAAGGGAGAACAAGCTGCCGCGCTGGCTGCGCATGTTAAAGCTATGGAAAATCTCTGCCATGCTCATCGTAAGAAACGCCATTGTCATGCCGTCAGGGCTGTCAGCAATTTCCCATAAGCCCGATTCGATATAGTGACCAATGAAATATGCGCTGAGTGTGAGGACAGATACCATTAGACCTTGATAAGCGACATCTACGCCCATGCCGTCTGCAAAGATACCGGCTTTCGGGTCTCTGGGTCTGCGGCGCATGATGTCGGGTTCCGCGGCTTCAAAGCCGAGAGCAAGAGCGGGGAAGCAGTCGGTGACCAGGTTAATCCACAGAAGGTGAGGTGCTTCGAGAATTACGAAGCCCAAAAGGGTGGCTACAAAGATACTGATAACCTCACTCATGTTGGAACCGAGAAGGAAGAGAATAGCCTTGCGGATGTTTGAATAAATACGGCGGCCTTCTTCAACCGCACCGACTATTGTGGCAAAGTTGTCGTCTGCCAGAACCATGTCGGCAACGTTCTTGGTAACGTCAGTACCGGTAATTCCCATGCCGACGCCGATGTCGGCAGACTTGATGCTAGGAGCGTCATTAACGCCGTCACCGGTCATGGCGGTGATATATCCGGCGTTGCGCCATGCGTTAACTATACGGACTTTATGCTCCGGCTGAACACGGGCATAAACGGAATACTGCTGGAACACAGCCGCGAATTCTTCGTCGGACATGTCATTGATCTGAGCGCCTGTTATGGCGGTCTGACCTTCTTCAAGGATGCCCAGCTCAGTTGCGATTGCGGTCGCGGTGTCTATATGGTCACCGGTTATCATAATTGCGCGGATACCGGCGGCACGGCATTCAATAATAGAATCCTTAACTTCAGGACGTACAGGGTCAATCATACCCGTAAGACCAACGAAGCACAGGTCTTTTTCAAGAGCACCGGCTGAGAAATCTGTGGGAGCCGCATCATAATAGTGCACAGCAGCCATGAGGACGCGAAGCGCCTTGTTAGCCATTGATTTGTTGGCGTTTAGTATTTCATTGCGTTTCTCATCTGTCATTGGATGAGTTGAACCGTTCTCGTAGTATGTGGTGCAGAGCTTCAGAATTTCGTCCGGAGCACCCTTTGTGAACTGGACAATCTTTCCGTCCATTGTATGGACAGTGCTCATCATTTTTCTGCCGCTGTCGAATGGCGCTTCACCAATACGCGGAGCGCTTACCTTCAGCTCCGTCTTCGGCAGGTTTAATTTATTTGCGTAGATTACAAGCGCACATTCGGTGGGCTCACCGGTGCAGGACCCATCATCGTTTAACTCAGCGTCGGAGCAGAGCGCCATAGCGGTTGCCAGAAGCTTTTCATCAGGTCCGAAGTGCTCCACAACGGTCATCTTGTTCTGTGTAAGAGTACCGGTTTTGTCTGAGCAGATTATCTGAGCGCATCCAAGAGTCTCAACCGCTGTGAGACGGCGGATAATAGCGTTTTTCTTGGACATGTTGGTGACACCGATGGACAAGACCACGGTGACAACAGCTACCAGACCTTCCGGAATGGCGGCGACAGCCAGCGAAACGGCAATCATGAATGAGTGCAAAACAACTTCAAAACTAATGCCGCCGGCGCGGATAAGCTGAATGCCAAAAATGACTACGCAGATGCCAAGGACAACCCAAGTAAGAATTTTAGAAAGCTGTGAGAGCTTAATCTGAAGAGGCGTTTCACCCTCTGCAGCGTTTGCGAGAGCATCGGCGATTTTGCCCATTTCTGTGTCCATGCCGGTGGCTGTTATAACAGCTGAGCCGCGTCCGTATACAACGGTGCTTCCCATGTAAACCATATTTTTACGGTCGCCGAGAGGAACATCAGTTGCCTCTCCGAGACCGAGGAGCTCAATGATTTTTGCGACAGGCACACTTTCTCCCGTGAGAGCGGCTTCCTCAATTGTGAGGCTTGCACACTCAATGATGCGCCCGTCAGCGGGAACTGCATCGCCGGCTTCAAGAAGCACGACATCGCCGACAACAAGGTCTTCACTTTTTAGCGACAAAATCTTGCCGTCGCGAAGAACCCTACTGGTGGCAGCGGCCATTTCCTGAAGAGCCTCAATGGCTTTTTCTGCCTTGCTCTCTTGATAGACACCAAGTATAGCGTTCATGATTACAACGAAGAGAATGATGAACACTTCGGCAAAGCCTTCATGCTCCACGATGGAGACAACAGTGGATAAGGCAGCGGCAACCAAAAGAATAATGATCATCGGGTCTGCCATCTGACTTAAGAACCGTTTTAAGAGTGATTCTTTCTCCGCTTCATCAAGTTTGTTTTTACCGTTCGCCAGAAGCCGTCGATCAGCCTCCTGCGAACTTAGTCCCCCTGCATCTGAAGCAGTTTCCTCCAGCACTGTTTTGATATCCTCGCAATAATGCTTCAACTAATACACCCCTTTTTATGTAATATAAAAATCAAGACTCATGGATAGACCTGAAGTAGTCTATCCATGAGTCTTGTCATTTAATAGCAAATCAGGTTCGTAAGAACCGGGATTGTTGATTTGTAACATGCTAATGCATGCCGACTACTCCCTCACGGATTAAGAAGATTCTACCATCATAGTGTGTCGCTTGTCAACAAAAAAACGTTATCTTTTTATGAAAATTGTTACTCAATACCTGGACTTTTATAGAATAAATGGTATTTTATTACTTGAAACGTATGGGATATGTGTGATATTATATATGTGATATTGATTGAATTTTAACCGGAATTTTATCTGCCTGAAAGGCTGGGATTACAATAAAAGAACAATTTATTGATTTAGTAAAATCCAGAAAAGGACGTGCTTTTCTTGAACTGGAAGAGTGTGCATCCACCAATGATGAGGCTAAAAAACTGATGTTAGGCGGCGGTGAGCATGTCGTCATATCAGCCAGGCAGACAGCAGGCCGCGGTAGACTCGGCAGGAGTTTCGATTCTGAAAAAGGCGGTCTCTACATGAGCGTGGGGAGGAGGCCTTCCCTCTCTCCGGAACGGTACATGACAGCAACAGCACTTGCCGGACTTGCGGTGAGCCGTGCGGTTGATACCCTGTGCTCAGTGAGCAGCATGGTAAAATGGCCCAATGATGTTTTACTTGAAGGGAAAAAAATCTGCGGTATTCTTACAGAAGCCGTGCATAGTTCACAGGGGTTTTTCATTATAATAGGAATGGGCACAAATCTGGAAAACAATCTTCCGGATGAACTGAATAAAGCAGGTAGTATACTGGAAATAACAGGCGCGGCACCGGAACGCATGGAATTGGCATCGGAGATATTGAAAAATCTTGATGAAATTTTAGCGGAGTTCGAGGAAAAAGGGACAGCAGCACTTATAGGAGAGTACTCCCGCAGATGTATTAACATCGGCAGGGAGGTCAGCGCAAGTGACGGCAGTGCGCGTGTTTGCGGTATTGCCGAGGGTGTAGATGAGGACGGTGCACTGCTCGTTCGGAGTGAAGGGGAGCTTGTGCGGGTGATGTCCGGAGAGGCGACGCTGAGAAATTGATAGGTAATTTATTAAAAAAACGCGGTTATTCTATAAACAAAGGCTCGTGTTCCCAGTCAAGGAACACGAGCCTATTTAATTATATGGACTATTTGCATACTGCCAAAAGGCAGCTGATAGTAATTACTCTGGCATTTGCGAATTAGAAATTGCCAAAATGCAGAGCGCAGTATCAGGCTCCTACCGGTCACTGATATGCCATTCATCATCACCGAAAATCATATCATCAATATCATTGCACATGGGAACACCTCCGCTGCTCATATTCGTATAAAAAACCATATACGTTTATGATATGCGGGCAGCAGTAAATTGATGACAGAAAAATTTTGTAAACTACTGAAGCTCTATAGTAACAAGCTCCGGCGTATTTAAAAACCGGGGAACAGGGATGGGATCACTGAGACCCCGCGAGACAACCATTTGATAATTGCCGCTTTCATAAACACCGACAGCATATTTTGGGAACAATCTATGTGAGGTATCTAAAAGCCCGCCCACAAAAGGTATGCGTACTATTCCGCCGTGGGCATGACCGCATAAAATCACAGATACATCGAGATTGGGATATTCAGTTACCCAGTAATTTCTATGACCTAGAAGCACAACGGTGTCATCCGGATATTCTGTGCGGAGTTCATCAATAAGCTCATCGGGGTGCTTTATATCTGCCCAGCTGTTTGGATCCTCTACGCCGCAGAGAATAATGCGGCTGCCGTCCCTTTCTAAAGGAAGATACTCATTTTTCAGATAAGTTGCGCCGCTTTGAGTAAGTATAGGTTCAAATTTACTTATAGTTCTGGAGCCCCATTCATGATTGCCGCTGACATAAAATACAGG
>JGI994J12354_10003372_pt1 | contig 14976 bp, 15 predicted proteins | sample IntmicLarv3ML3BL_FD_12354 | JGI IMG/M metagenome (IMG submission 12354)
CGGCTACGGCGACACCGTTGTTGTAATCGGTATCGGCCCTGTAGGACTTATGGCGGTTGCAGGTGCCCGCTTGCGCGGTGCAGGCCGCATTATTGCGGTGGGAACCCGTCCCAACTGCGTAAAAGTTGCAAAAGAATATGGCGCCAATGATATTATCAGCTATAAAGACGGCGATATCGTTTCGCAAGTGATGGAAATGACCGGCGGCGGAGCTGATAAAGTAATCATCGCAGGCGGAAACGGCGAAACCTTTACCCAAGCTGTTAACATGACAAAAGCAATGGGTATCATTTCAAACGTCAACTATTTTGACGTAACCGAAACCCTGTCCATGCCCGCCCTTTCCTGGGGTCTTGGTATGGCGAACAAAGACATTCGCGGCGGCTTTTGCCCCGGCGGTGCAGAGCGTATTCGCCGCATGATGGACGTCATCCAATATGCGCCCTTGGACACAACCAAGCTGATTACACACACCTTTAACGGCTTTGAGAAGATGGAAGACGCGTTCCTCTTGATGGATTCAAAGGCACCTGATTTGATTAAGCCAATCGTATATATCGACTAAGTAAAAACCGCCGAATGGGTTGCATATAAACCCTTTCGGCGGCTTTTTTATTCTGCGCAAAAAACAGCAATTGCATCGCGCAAAAACTCGGTGCAATAGGGTGCAATCTTGTCATAATTGGCCCGAAAGCGGTCGTCTGCAACATACATTTCACCCAACGCCTGGTGGTATGCCTTCGAATATTTGTCGTAGAAAATGCAGAGCCATTGCTTGTGTAAAAGACAGGCTTTCTGCGCAAGCACGCAAGCCGGGTCGCCGATTTCAAAGGCCGGTCTCAGCGTTTCTTCGAATTCCGTCTGTAAGGCTTCCGCCTGCGCAAATTGCGCCTCACTCATGCCTTTTATCCGCACATTTAAGGCGTTAACTGCGTCACTGCCGTATTTTTCGCGGCTTTCCGCACCGTATTTCTGCTCATTCTCAGTGATAAACCTCTCCTTGAAGCCCTCAAATTTTTCTTTGTCAGTCATATGATTTTCTCCTTTTTGTGCCAAAATGGTTTTTTCTACTGTTTGGATGAGTGCGTCAATGCGGGCGCGTGAAGCAGTCAGCCGTTCCAGATGGCCGCCAAGTGACGCTGCCGCGTCAAAATCGGAGGCGTCAAGAATCCCCTTGATTTCCGTAAGCGAGACGCCAAGCTCACGGTAAAAGAGAATCTGCTGCAGCCGCTCAACCTCCGCCCTTCCGTAAATCCGATATCCGTTTAACGCCTCCCGTAAGGGCGTTAACAGCCCGATTTGGTCATAATAGCGCAGGGTACGTTTGCTGACCCCGGACAACACTGCCATGGCATGCACCGTATATTCCATAACCCTCACCTCCATACCAATAGTATAAACCATGACGTTACGTCAATGTCAAGGTTTTTTTGACAGTCCTGTTGCGTTTCTCATAAAAGCATTGACGCGTTTGCCCTCTTTTGCTATAATTATCCTAAGGTAGTTTGCAATTTCGGAGGATTTTTCATGAGCTTAAATAGGGCAATTGGGCTTGTCATTCTCGGTACTATCGTGCTATATCCCTTTTATTACAAAATCGTCAAGAAAAGCTTCATGCGGCGAAATGCCGTAAACAAAGCGGTTTTAGCACATAAAAACGGGCAATGCGTCACAGCAACAAGGACAAAAATCCGATTTTCAAGAGGTGACCTCCGTGCATCTGTTGGCTCTATGGCGCGAGACGACTCCTACCGCACAACGTATGTGTATGAAATAGATGGAGTTACATATAAAAAGAAGCTGTTTTTTTCCGGGTTGAATCCGGAAACGCCGCCGTACACTCTGGTTTTTTATTATCTGCCGGGTAAGCCGAAAGATGTTTTTACAGCCGACCTCGCAGCCTATAATCGGCAAAGACAGCCCGGCTGTCTGACAATGCTGCTCCTTCCGCTGCTCTTTATTCTCGCGGTGAGCAAAATTGTGCAGCTGCTGCTTGCAGTTTAACAGCCAAAATACAAAGAACGGAGAACAAAACCTTGCGCTCAGAAAAAAAAGGATTCCTCTACATGATTGCCGCCTCCATATGCTGGAGCTTTGGGGGGCTGTGCATACAATACATTCCCTGGGACGCCATGAGTATCATCGGTATACGGGCGGTGCTTGCCGCCATTGTGTTTGCCGTGTATCGAAAAAGCGTAAAGGTGCGCTTTACAAAAGGCAATATTTTAAGTGCAGTATGTCTTGCATTAACAACACTGCTGTTTGTCTTTGCAAACAAGCTGACCACCGCCGCCGCAGCAATTCTGTTGCAGTTTTGCGCACCGATTTTTATAATACTGATTGAGTTCATTTTTTATAAAAAGAAGCCGAAGGCCAGTGAACTGCTGGCTGTTTGCAGCACAATTTTCGGTATGCTGCTCTTTTTTATGGGCAAGCTTGAGGACGGAAATGCCCTTGGGAATCTTCTTGCCATTGCGTCAGGACTTGCCTTTGCCGGTGTCTTTGTGTGCAACAAACGGCCGGACACAACCCCTGACCAATCGCTATTTTTAGGTTTTATCATCAATGCCGTTGCCGGGCTGCCCTTTGCGTTTTTCGGTGTAACTGCCGACCCGCTTGCCTGGGGTGCCATTTTATTCCTGGGCATTGTGCAGGTGGGGCTTGCCTATGTCTTTTTTTCAGTGGGCATCAAGAGAACGCCGGCACTCTTAGCCTGCCTCATTACCGCCATAGAGCCGGTGTTAAACCCCATCTGGGTTGCCATCGCAACGGGAGAGATTCCGGGCGTGTTTACAATAGCCGGCGGTACGGTGATTTTCCTTACCGTTGTCATCTACAATGTGTGGCACGAGCGCCGTGCCGCAGGAAAATAGACGCGGCATCATTGACACGACGTTCCTTTCCACGCCGCGTAGGGGACGGGTTCCCCGTCCCACTGCCTTTTTTCGGCGCAATGTAGGAGGCTTACTCAGTCACTGCACAGCGCGGTCAAGCTCGGCCGTTTTAGTAGCAGACCTTCGAATTGGCACCAAACAGGCACTGCATAAATTCATAGCCGCAGCAGCACAACAGACGACCCCCGCAAAGCGCCCTTTTGGACACTTTTTGGCGCTGTAAAAAGTGTCGCCCCCGGCAGGGCGTCCTGCCAAACGTCCTCGTCCGGCAGGACACTCTTCGTCCCCCCCTTCCGAGAAGGGGAAATCCGCCGGCCCCGTCCGAGATGACGAAAAAAGCCCTTGACAAATATGATATTTATGCTAAAATTAAAAAGATATACTATAACTAAAAAACATAAAGAATAAAGGAGAAATACTATGCGTAAGATTTTTGGAAAAATGCTTCTCGTTGTGGCGATTCTCGCGATTTTGGTAACCGCTTTTGCCGGCTGCAGCAGTGACAGCAACCGTGAAAACGAAATTTTAATCGGCGTTTTGGTTCCCACCTCCGGCTCGGAAGCCTACTATGGAAAAGACATGTACCAGTCCTATCAACTGGCCTGTGACGAAATTAATGCAAATGGCGGCGTAATGGGCAAGACCCTTGTGCTTTACCAAGCTGACGACGGCTGTAACGCCGACATGGCAAGTCAGGCAACCGCAAAAATTATCGCAAAGAAGCCCGATTTCATCGTTGGCGGCTATTGCTCAAACGCGACTATTCCTGCCATGCAGCAGTTTTATGACGCAAACCTCCTGATGCTGGTTTCCGCAGCCAACTCCACAGAAATCACAAAGCTTGACCTGAACCAAACATTTATGTTAAACAGCCCCGGCACCCACGCGGCCGTAACCCTTATCGACCTGTGTAAATCCCTTGGTACAAAAAAGGTTGCCCTCATTCACCAGGGTGACGCCTATACAAAAGACCTGTCCGACATCTGCGCGAAAGAGCTGCCTGAAAACGGTATTGAAATTGCAACGGTACAGGTTATGGAAAAAGGCTCCCCCGACGTTTCCGCTATTGTAACGGCAATTCGTAATTCCGACGCAGACTTTGTCTACTGGTGCGGCTATCACGCAGACGGCTCCAATGTTATTAAGCAGCTGCGTCAGGGCGGCTACACCGGCGAAATCGCAGTAGGCGACGGCTCTGCTTCTGTTGACCTGATTACAGCTTGCGGTGAAGCGGGCGAGGGCGTGTATGTAACATCACCTCCTTACGTTGAATTTGCTGAAGGCGGCGAAACATTTATTGCCGATTACTCTGCCAAGTTCGGCGTGACACCCGGCACCTACGCTACCCTCTGCTATGACACAATTTATGTGTTGAAGACAGCCATTGAATCCACCGGCTCCACGGACTTTGAAGGTGTGCGCGACGCAGTTCAAAATATTGAATACAGCGGACTGTCCGGCCTCATTAAGTTTACAGAGAACCGTGAGCTGGAAGTATCCAACTTCATTATTCTGCAAATTGAAAACGGCGCATTTAAGCTTGTAACCCTCTAAAAAACAGGGGACTCTACATAGATTCTGATTAATAAAGGACGGTGTCGCGCGTTGTTGAGATGGGAAACTATCGTCCAGCAGCTTGTAAACGGCTTGATTTCGGGTTCCTTCTATGCACTTGTGGCACTGGGCTACTCCATGGTGTATGGAATTATTAAGCTTTTGAATTTTGCTCACGGAGATATTTATATGACAGGCGCCTTTGTGTGCCTGTCTACCTTTAATGTTGTGCAGGGCTTCCTGCCCGGTTGGCCGGGGATTGCGGTGGCTTTTGTCATTGCTATGGCTGTATGTGCGCTGCTCGGCTATCTGACCCAGCGGCTTGCATACCGCCCGCTTTTGGGCGCGCCAAGGCTGTCGCTCCTCATTACCGCCATCGGCGTATCGCTGATTATTTACAACACCGTTATGGTGCTGACAAACAGCCGCCCCATGTTCTTTAACAGTACCGCTATCAATCTTGCTGCAGGGTTCCGTTTTGGGAACATTACCGTTACATATGTGCAGATTTTGCTCCTTGTCATATCGGCAGTGCTGATGATTCTCTTGACCCTGTTTATCAAAAAAACCATGATTGGCAAGGCAATGCGCGCCATTGCAGAAGACCAGGATACCTGCCGCCTCATGGGCATAAATGTAAATAAGGTCATCGCCCTCACCTTCATGCTTGGCTCCGCTTTGGCGGCAGTTGCCGGCGGCATGGCGTGCATTGCCTACAACGGTGTGCAATATAACATGGGCTACACCATCGGCATAAAGGCCTTCACCGCGGCGGTTATCGGCGGCATAGGCTCCATTCCCGGTGCCATGCTCGGCGGTGTATTGCTGGGCCTTTTGGAATCCTTCGGTACCCAGTTTGTACGGTCCGAGTGGAAAGATGTTTTTGCATTTGGCCTGCTGATTATCATGCTGATTTTCAGACCCAACGGTCTTCTTGGCAAGTCGGAAATTGAAAGGATGTAGAATGGGCATAATTGAGTGGGCATACCGCCTGATGGAAAATAAAAAATACAAATACGGCATCTTTGCTGTTCTGCTTGCGCTCAGTGCGGCAGTTCCGCTCTTTTCTGATATCCACATATTGACCGTACTGGGCAATGTCATGTTTTATATGCTTCTGGCACTGGGCTTGAATGTAATTGTCGGCTATTGCGGTCTGTGCGACCTTGGCTACGCCGCCAAGTTTGCGGTAGGCGCATATACAACGGGCATCTTGATGAAAACCTTCGGCTGGAGCTTTTGGCTGACCATACCTGTTTCAATTGTTGTGTCAATTGTCATCGCTGTCATTATCGGCGCACCAACCCTAAAGCTGCGCAGTGACTATTTGGCAATTGTCACCCTGGGCTTTGCGGAAATTGTCCGCCTGACCGCACGAAATCTGGACATTACCGGCTCGGCCAGCGGCTTAAACGCCATTTCGCGGCCAAGCTTTTTCGGCCTGCGTCTGGTGCAGGCAAGCCACTGGTACTATGTTTTCCTGATTCTTGTTATCTTGTTTATTATCATTTCCAACCGTATAAAAAACTCCCGCTTCGGCCGCGCCCTTGCCTACATTCGCGAGGACGAGGACGCCGCCCGTGCCATGGGCATCAACACCACCAGGTACAAGCTGTACGCCTACAGCGTCGGTGCGGTGCTTGGCGGCATTACAGGCAGCTTTTACGCGGTGAAAATGACCTCAATATCGCCCAACTCCTTTGATTTTAACCAATCTGCGAATATCCTGCTGGCTGTCATTTTAGGTGGTATGGGTAAGACGCCCGGTGTTCTGCTTGGCGCCGCCTTCTTTGTAATTTTCCCGGAAATTTTCCGTGATATTCCCGTTATCGGCGATATGCGGATGCTCTTCTTCGGACTGCTTTTGGTTCTCGTAATGATGAAACGGCCCCAGGGACTTTGGCCGGAAAGACGGAGGCTGGGACAACGATGAGCATATTGGAAGTAAAAGAATTAACCATGCGTTTCAGCGGCATTACCGCCATTGAAAACCTGAGCTTTGAGGTGGAGGAAGGCTCTGTAACCTCTCTTATCGGCCCAAACGGCGCGGGAAAAACCTCGGCATTTAACTGCCTGACCGGCTTTTACCGCATGACCGCCGGTGACGTGCTTTTTGAAGGTCAGTCCATCAAAAAGCTGCAACCCCACCAAATTACCTATAAAGGCATCATCCGCACCTTCCAGAATGTGCGGCTTTTTAAGAACATGACCGTGCTTGAAAATGTCATGTCCGGCGCCCACAGCGTCAGCAAGCAGTCGATTTTCGGCGCACTTGTTCGCCACCCCGCCGCTCGTCGGGAGGAGAAGAGCATCCTGGAAAACGCAAAGAAATATCTGGAATACGTGGGCATTCTTGACAAGCAGGACATTCTTGCAAAGCACCTGTCCTACGGTGACCAGCGGCGCACCGAGCTTGCACGGGCACTGGCCGCACAGCCAAAACTCTTGCTCTTAGACGAGCCTGCCGCCGGGTTAAACCGGGAGGAAAAGGATCGCCTCATTGAGCTGATTCACCGCTTCCGGCAGGATTTCGGCATAACGGTTTTCCTTATCGAGCATGACATGGAGCTTGTTATGAAGGTGTCCGAGAAGGTCATTGTGGTGAATTTCGGCAGCAAAATTGCTGAAGGCACCCCTGCAGAAGTACAGTCAAATCCTCATGTAATAGAAGCCTATTTGGGCAGCGAAGAGGACGAGGAGGATTTGCTATGAACAATGGAAAAACACTTTTAAAGGTTGAAAATATAGAAACCTATTACGGCAGTGTCGCCGCCCTGAAAGGCGTCAGCTTTGAGGTCAATGAGGGGCAAATTGTCACCCTCCTTGGCAGCAACGGCGCCGGGAAAAGCACAACCCTGCGCAGTCTTTCCGGCCTTGTGAACCCAAGCTCCGGCAGCATTACCTTTTGCGGTGAGGACATCACAAAGATGCCCTCTCACGAGATTGTAAAACGGGGTCTTGTGCATCTGCCCGAAGGCCGGCACATATTTAAAGATTTAACTGTGACGGAAAATCTGGAGCTTGGCTCCTACACCTTAAAGGACAACGCGGAGCGCAAGCGCCGTTTGCACAATGTGTTTGAGCGCTTTCCCATTCTAAGCACCCGGCGTAAGCAGGCGGGCGGCACCCTTTCCGGCGGCGAACAGCAAATGCTTGCCATCGGCCGCGGCCTTATGGCGAACCCCAAGCTCCTCTTATTAGACGAGCCGTCCATGGGCATCGCGCCCCTGATTGTGCGGGACATCGCGAAGATTATCCGCTCCCTGCATGAGGAAGGCACGACTATTCTCCTTGTGGAGCAGAACGCAAAGATGGCCCTTGGCTTGGCCGATTACGGTTACGTTTTGGATCTTGGAAGCATTGTGTTGGAAGGCAAAGGTGCTGACCTGCAAAAGGACGAAAATGTTGTGAAAGCATACCTTGGCGGATAAAATAGGGGAGAGAAGAGGGCGTAAAATGAGAAAAAAGAGTTTTCTGCAAAGCTTTGCATGGGTGGGCATAATGCTTCTTCTCATGGGATGTTTCTTCCTGATGTTTGCCATTATTATCCAAATCATACCCATGAATCCGGGGGATGTTACTGTACGCTACAATGGTGAGCCAATGCCCTCGACCGAAGCAAGTGTGAGTTTCTTCAAGCTGATTTTCCTGTTTGGATTCGGCACTCCGGCACTGATTTTGATGAGTATTGGCGGCATTCTGTTCGGCAGAACGCTTGGGCGGAAAAAGCGCAATCGCAAGCTGATAGAAGACGGCGCGTGTGTCAATGCCGATGTAATTGAATATGCGCACTCCGCTATTCGGGTAAACGGCCGGGCCATGAACTATTTGCGCTGTGCCTACACCATGGAAGGTAAAACCTATGTCTTTAAAAGCGGCCTTCTGCGCATGAATCCGGCTCCGTACCTGTCTCAAAACAAGGTGAAAGTCTACTATGACAGAGCCAATATGAAGCGCTATTTCGTTGACATAGACGGCAGCTTGAACACGGAAATTTGCGAATTATAACCTTAAAAGCACGTGCCTTGATAGTGAGCTGCGCACGTGTTTTTTTGCGGGTAGGGGAGTGACTTTTGTGGAAATTTTACTGTACATCGTGATTTTTTGGAACGTGGCAGTTCTCCTTTTATACGGACTGGATAAGTATAAATCCGTACGTAAAAAGCGCCGAATACAGGAGAAAACCCTGCTGCAATGCGCCTTTTTCATGGGTGGTGCCGGCGCAATATTCGGCATGGTTCTCTTCCATCACAAGACGGCAAAAAAGAAGTTCACCCTTCTTGTCCCTCTCGCCATTTTGGTGAACGCAATTCTTGTCATAAGCTTTCTCTACGTGACAAATACATATTTTTAAAACCCCGCGAAAAACAAAGAATACAAAAAACGGAGGATGATGGTCGTGGCTACGATTGTGAAACGTGACGGACGCGTTGACGTCTTTAAATATGAAAAAATTGCGGATGCTTTGATAAAGGCATTTGAGGCTTGCGGCGCAAAGAAGGATTACGACTATGCCCTGCGCCTTGCCGAAAAGGTGCAGACGCGCATTATTGAGTCAAATATAGAGTCGCCAACCGTTGAGCAGGTGCAGGATTTTGTGGAAAGTGTGCTCATTGAAGCCGGCCACATCCGCATCGCAAAGCAATACATCCTCTACCGCGCCGAGCGCACCCGCTCCCGTGAGATGAACACCCGCCTCATGAAAATTTATGAGGACATCACCTTTAAGGCCTCCAAGGAAAGCGACATTAAGCGTGAAAATGCCAACGTAAACGGCGACACCGCCATGGGCACCATGCTGAAATACGGCTCCGAAGGCGCAAAGCAGTTTTTTGACATGTTCGTCCTAAAGCCCGAGCATGCCGAAGCCCATCGAATCGGCGACATTCACATTCACGATCTGGATTTTCTCACCATGACGACCACTTGTTGTCAAATTGATTTGATTCAGCTTTTTAAGGACGGTTTTTGCACCGGCCACGGCGTATTGCGCGAACCCAACGACATCGCAAGCTACGCGGCCCTTGCCTGCATTGCCATTCAGTCCAACCAAAACGACCAGCACGGCGGGCAAAGTGTCCCCAATTTTGACTACGCACTTGCCCTTGGTGTGGAAAAAACCTATCGGCGCAAGTACCGCCACAATATGGTGAAAACCCTTGAACTGCTTGGGAATATTGAAATTGCAGACGCCGAACTGAAGGCCCTGCAAAACGATGTAATGCAAAAAGGCTTTACACTAAAAATGGCAGAGCATGAAGCCTATTGCTGCGAAGAGCAGAAGGCACTGGAAGCCCGCGGAATTAACAGCGAGCTGATACAAAAATGCCAGAAATATTCAATTGAAAAATCCGTGAAGGAAACCGACAAGGCCACCTACCAAGCCATGGAAGCCCTTGTCCACAACCTGAACACCATGCATTCAAGAGCCGGTGCCCAGACGCCCTTTTCCTCTATTAACTACGGCATGGACACCTCACCAGAAGGCCGCATGGTTATAAAAAATGTGCTTCTTGCACAAGAAGCCGGTCTTGGCGGCGGCGAAACGCCCATCTTCCCCATACATATTTTCCGTGTAAAAGAAGGCATAAATTATAACAAAGAAGACCCCAGCTATGACCTGTTCCAGCTTGCTATCAGGGTAAGCGCAAAGCGGCTTTTCCCCAACTTCTCCTTCCAGGACGCCCCCTACAACCTTGCCTATTATAAAGAAGGGCATCCCGAAACCGAAATCGCCTACATGGGCTGCCGCACAAGGGTTATGGGGAATGTGTACGACCCTGACCGTGCCATTTCCTACAGCCGCGGAAACCTGAGTTTTACCTCCATAAACCTGCCCAGAATCGCTATAAAATCCAATGGGAATATTTCTTGGTTCTTTGAAGAGCTTGACCGTAAGATTGACCTTTGTGTCAACCAGCTGCATGAGCGCTTCGAGATTCAGGCAGCCAAAACCGTGCGCAATTACCCCTTCCTTATGGGTGAAGGCATCTGGATGGACAGCGAAAAGCTGGGTGTTGATGATGAAGTGCGTGAGGTTCTAAAGCATGGCACCTTGACAATCGGCTTTATCGGTCTGGCTGAGGCATTGAAGTCCCTAATCGGCACCCACCACGGCGAAAGTGAAAAGGCGCAAAATTTGGGTCTTGACATCGTTGCCCACATGCGGGAGCGCATGGACCAAAAAAGTCAGGAAACCAAGATGAATTACACCTTGATTGCCACTCCGGCAGAGGGTCTTTCCGGCCGCTTTGTCAAGCTTGACAAGGCGAAATTCGGCGCAATAAACGGCGTAACTGACCGTGAATATTACACAAACAGCTTCCATGTGCCGGTGCACTTCCCCATAAATGCCCATAAGAAAATCAAGCTGGAGGCGCCTTACCATGCCCTGACAAATGCCGGGCATATTACGTATGTTGAGATGGACGGCGACCCCGCAAAGAACCTTCCTGCCTTCGAGAAGCTCATTCGTGCCATGCACGACGAGGGCATCGGCTACGGCTCGGTCAATCATCCCATCGACTACGACCCTGTTTGCGGGCACAACGGTATTATTGACGACACTTGCCCCAAATGCGGCAGAAGAGAAGACGACGTGAAATTCGAACGTATTCGCCGTATAACCGGCTATTTGGTTGGTAATTTGGAGCGTTTTAACAACGCAAAGCGCGCCGAAGTGCAAGACCGTGTCAAGCATAAGCTTGAAAAATAACCGTATGATAAGAATTCACGGAATTGAGGCCGAATCCTTTGTGGACGGCCCCGGCATACGCTACGCGCTCTTTACGCAAGGCTGCCCTCATAAGTGCAAGGGCTGCCACAATCCGGGCACCCATGACCCTTTTGGCGGCTACGAGATTTCCCTTGCGGAAATTGTGGAATCGTTAAAAGACAACCCGTTACTTGACGGCATAACGCTAACCGGAGGCGAGCCCCTTTTACAAGCAGGGGAGCTGCTCCCCCTTGCCATAGAGGCGCAAAAGCTGGGACTGAACGTCATGCTTTACAGCGGCTACACCTTTGAAAAAATGCTGGGAAATGAAGACTGGTGCCGGCTGCTTTCTGAGGTTGACATTCTGGTTGATGGTCTCTTTGAGGAAGATAAGCGGAGCCTTGCGCTTCTTTTTCGCGGTTCAAGTAATCAGCGGATATTAGACGCAAAAGCGTCATTGTTAGAAAAAAAAGCGGTTTTGCGCACCGCTTTGTACGAAAAATAGACGACGGCATGGAGGCTTCTATGTTGAGTTCAAGTAAACGGCGAGATGAAATTATTAAAATACTGCAGGAGAGTGATGCGGCCATAAGTGCAGCCAAGCTGGCGGACACGCTGAACGTCAGCCGCCAGTGCATTGTCACGGATATTGCACTCCTGCGGGCCATGGAGCATGACATAAACGCTACGCCAAGAGGCTATGTGCTGACAAAAAATCAAGAAACAAAGTCCGGCATTCGCTTCAAAGTTGCTTGCATGCATAGCGCAGATGCGCTGCTGGAAGAGCTGTATGCCATTGTGGATAACGGCGGAATCGTGTTGGACGTCATTGTCGAGCACCCTGTTTACGGGCAGATTATCAGCCGTCTGGACATAACCTCCCGCTATGATGCCGACGATTTTGCCGTCAAACTGCAGGAGAAAAACGGTACGCTTCTTTGCAACCTGACTGACGGTGTGCACCTGCATACCATTGCCTGTAATGACGAGCTTACCGCAGCGCGTATAAAAAAAGTTTTAGAAAATGCAAAAATTCTCTTGACATAATCCGCAAAATGCACTAAAATCTATATGACAAGACACCTGTAATGTCATATAAAGATTTAAGGGAGAAAGAATATGGGAGCATTAGGCCTTTCGCTGCTGTTCGTCGGCATTGTGCTGGTAATGAACGGCGTAAACACCTTCATCAACAACGGAAAAAATCCAAACAAAGTGGATGCAAAGTCCATGGCATTTATGAATGCCGTCACCGGCTTTGTTATTGTTATCGGCAATGTGATTGCCCTTGAGAGCGCTGCCGACACGCAAAGTTACCAAAATGTCGCATCGGGTTTTCTCTTCGGCTTTACATACCTCTTCATCGCAGCAAATCATATTTATAAGCTGGATTGGCGGCCTTTCGGCTGGTTCTCGCTGTTTGTTGCCATTTATGCGGTTGTTATGGTTGTGCTGACGGCGGCTGTGGATGTTAAGATTGCGCTTCTTTGGGGCGCATGGGCGGTTTTATGGCTGGAAGGCTTCCTTGAAATCGTGCTTGGTATGAAGAAGCTGTCGAAAGTTTTCCCGTATCTTTGTATTGCGGAAGGCATTTTCGCCGCCTTTATTCCGGCGGTGCTCATGCTGACTGACAAGTGGTAAAAGGGGAGCGTATCATGAAAAAAGCATTAATTGTCATTGATTACGTATACGATTTTGTCGCCGACGACGGAAAGCTCACATGCGGCGCACCCGCACAGGCAATTGAACAAACTGTCGCGGGCATTATCGAGGAATTTTCCGATAACAAGGACTTCATTGTCATTGCCTCCGACTGTCATGCCGAGGGCGATACCTTCACCCCGGAGCACGGACTTTTCCCCGCTCACTGTATTTGCGGTACGGAAGGCTGCACCCTGTATGGCACAGCAAAAGACGCAGCAGAAAAGGTCGCTAAAGAGCAGCTTCTATCGGTAGATAAGCAGCGCTATTCCGCATTTGCAGGTACAAATCTGGACATGAAACTTCGCGAGCGCGGTGTTAATGAGGTTTATCTGGTAGGTGTTTGCAGCGACATTTGCGTGCTGCATACTGCCGTTGACGCCTATAACCTGGGCTATAAAATCTTTGCCTATGAAGAGGGTGTCGCAAGCTTTAACGCTGACGGCCACGCCTTTGCACTGGCGCATTTAAAGAATACGTTGGGTGCAACTATCCTTTAAATTTCATACAAAAGCAAAACCGGGAACCGCCGATAATAGGCAGTTCCCGGTTTTTTGTTGTGCTATTAATTTGCATTTTTTCTCCAAGGTAATTTACGCAGGAATTTCTTCACTGTACGCGTATACCGTGCCCGGTGAGGGCTATAATCAAGAAGGCGTCCAAGCTCCCGCACAAAGGTCGGCAGCATCGACAGCACCGCAACAATACCCCAATGAATCAAATCAAGAGATGCAAGTTCCAAAACAATCCCAAGAGGTGTCGCCGCCAAAATGCCGAAAACAGCCATCATAACAAGCGCGCTGACAGTCAGCGGGCGGTTGCTGAAAATGCGGCTTTTAAAGACGGATTTCTTGGTTCTCACATGGAAAATGTGAAAAATCGATGTCCAGCCAACGGTAAGAAAGGCCATCGTCTGCCCAATTTCGGCAGAAGGTGCCGCCGCATGAGAAATTGTAGCAAATGCACCGATACAAAAAGCACCCAACGCCACAACCGAACAAGCCGCCGTTTGCCGCAGCAGAATGCGCAGAACATCACTGGAAAAGAAGCTTTCATCCCGCTTAATAGGCTTGCGATTCATCAGATTTTCATCAGATATCTCTTTAGCCAGCTGCAATCCCGGAATACCGTCGCCAAGAAGGTTAATCAAGAGCAGCATCAACGGCGTCAGCATAATGCCCCAACCGGCCACCTGCGCCAGCAGCATAATAACAATTTCACTGAAATTACAAACCAGCAGGAAGGATATGGTTTTTTTGATGTTTTCGTATACATTTCGGCCTTCATTGACCGCTTCGACAATGGTTGCAAAGTTATCGTCGGTCAGAATCATATCTGATGCGTTTTTCGCAACTTCAGTGCCCGTTTGCCCCATGGCAATGCCCACGTCTGCTGCCTTCAGTGCCGGTGCGTCATTGACGCCGTCGCCTGTCATAGCAACAATTTCACCGTTTGCCTTCCAAGCCCGAACAATGCGAATTTTATCCTCCGGGGAAACCCGGGCGTACACCGCGTAGCTTCTGACCGTATCCTGCAGCTCCTGGTCGGATATTTCCGCAAGCTCCGCGCCTGTCAGCACCTTTTTCCCCTCAGTGAGAATACCCAGTTCGTTTGCGATAGCCTTTGCGGTTACCGCGTGGTCACCGGTAATCATAACCGTGCAAATACCCGCTTTCTTCGCCGTTTGAATGGCATGAGCCACCTCCGGACGCGGCGGGTCAATGAGGCCGATAAGCCCGATAAGCGTCATGTCGCACTCCAGCGCCTCCGGTTGGTCTGCTCCGGGCAGGCTGTCAATATGCTTATAAGCAAGAGCCAGCACCCGCAGCGCTTTTTCCGCAAATGCGTCATGTGCACCGGTAATGGCTGCCATAGTGTTTTCATCCGTTTCCCCTAAAGGCAGCCGGTCCAACGCCCCCTTTGTCAGCACCATGTAACCGCCTGCCGGGTCTTCAATGACAACAGTCATACGCTTGCGCTCGGAGGAAAAGGGGATTTCGCTTACCTTTGTAAAGTCCGGCTCATTGCAGCCCTTTTCTTCCGCAAGCCGCATAATCGCAACCTCGGTAGCATTGCCGATAAAGTGCAGCTTACCCTCTGCATCCTGCTCGA
>JGI994J12354_10003373_pt1 | contig 14974 bp, 9 predicted proteins | sample IntmicLarv3ML3BL_FD_12354 | JGI IMG/M metagenome (IMG submission 12354)
TGTGACACCGGTCCCGCGCGGCGACCAGACCCGGCTCAGCTATGGGAAGATCCGCGAAGTCATGGATATGCCCAACCTCATCGAGGTGCAAAAGGAATCGTTTCAATGGTTCCTGAACATTGGCCTGCGGGAGGTATTTCGGGATATCGCCGATATCACCGACTACAGCAAAAATTGGGTGCTCTCGTTTGTGGATTATCGGCTGGATGACAAGCCGAAATACACAGTACGCGAGTGCAAAGAACGGGATTCCACGTACGCCGCGCCCATGCGGGTGAAGGCGCGCTTGCTCAACCGCGAAACCGGGGTTGTGAAGGAAAGCGAAATCTACATGGGCGATTTTCCGCTCATGACAGAAAGCGGCACCTTCGTGGTCAACGGCGCGGAGCGCGTGATCGTTTCGCAGCTGGTGCGTTCGCCGGGTGTTTATTTCAGCCGCAACTACGACAAAACGGGTCTGGAGCTCTATTCCGGCACCATCAACCCCAACCGGGGCGCATGGCTCGAATATGAAACGGATGTCAACGACCTGTTCTATGTCCGCATCGATAAAAACCGCAAGCTCTTCGTCACCACGTTCATCCGTGCGATGGGGCTGGAAACAAACGCTGAAATCCGTGAGTATTTCGGCGAGGACGTGCGTTTGGAAGCGACGCTGGAAAAAGACGAGGTTGCGAACTCCGCCGAGGCCAGCATGGAAGTGTTCCGCAAGCTGCGCCCGGGCGAGCCTGTGACGCTGGAGAACGCGCGGCAGCATATCGAGCAGCTGTTTTTTGACCCCCACCGGTATGACATCAGCAAGGTGGGACGCTATAAGTATAATAAGAAGCTGATCCTCAGCTACCGGCTGGCGGGCTGCAAGCTGGCTGAGCCCATCGTGGACCCGCGCACCGGCGAGCTGTTGGCGGAGCCGGGCGAATTCATGACGAAGGAACGCGCCTATGAAATTGAGCAGGCGGGCGTGATGCGGGCGGTGGTCACCTTGGGCGACGACCGGACGCTGACCATCCTTTCGAATGGCATGGTGGACCCCAAGGGCTTTTTGGACGAGGACAATGGCACGGGCCTGCGCACCTGCGACTATCTGCCGCAGTTCACCGTGGCGCAGCTCGAAGAAAACGGCATCACGGAAAAAGTGCGCGCCAGTGTGTTCTTCGAGATATTGGATCAAAAGCTGGATGACGAAGCGTTTTTGGCGGAACTGCGCCGCCGCGCGGGCGAACTCATCCCGAAGAATATTACGCTGGATGACATGTTTGCCTCCATCAACTATGTGAACTGCCTTGCCTGCGGCGTGGGAAAAACGGACGATATCGACCACTTGGGCAACCGCCGCATCCGCTGCGTGGGCGAGCTGCTGCAAAACCAGTTCCGCATTGGCGTGGCGCGCATGGAAAAGCTCGTGCGCGAAAAAATGACCCTGCAGGCGCAGGACGACGTGGACAAGATTTCCCCGGCAACGCTGATTAACATCCGTCCGGTTTCCATGGCGATCAAAGAATTCTTTGGCTCCAGCCCGCTGAGCCAGTTCATGGATCAAACGAACCCCCTCGCGGAGCTCACGCACAAACGCCGCCTTTCGGCGCTGGGGCCCGGCGGTCTTTCCCGAGAGCGCGCGGGATTTGACGTGCGCGATGTGCACTACAGCCACTATGGCCGCATGTGCCCGGTGGAAACGCCGGAAGGCCAGAACGTGGGACTCATTTCCTACCTTGCGACCTACGCGAGAATCAATCGCTACGGCTTCATTGAGGCACCGTACCGCCGGGTGGAAAACAACATCGTGCTTGACCGCACGCGCTACATGGCGGCGGACGAAGAGGACGATTACATCGTGGCGCAGGCCAACGAACCGCTGAATGCAGATAACACCTTTGCCCGCCCCCGCGTGAACGCGCGCTACCGCGACGAATACGTGGAAGTGGACCGCGAGCGGGTGCAATACATGGACGTTTCGCCGAAGATGGTGGTTTCCGTCGCAACGGCGATGATCCCCTTCCTCGAGAACGATGACGCCAACCGGGCGCTCATGGGCTCGAACATGCAGCGGCAGGCCGTGCCGCTCCTCACCCCGGATTCTCCGCTGGTGGGCACGGGCATGGAATACAAGGCCGCCGTGGACTCCGGTGTTGTGGTGCTGGCGCGTGAAGCAGGCACCGTGACCTATGTTTCCGCTGAAAAAATCACGATCAAAAACGCGCAGAACCAAAACCGCCATTATGAGCTCATCAAGTTTCTGCGCTCCAACGCGGGCACATGCATCAACCAGCGCGCCATCGTCAAGGTGGGCGATAAGATCAAGGACGGGCAGGTGATTGCCGACGGCCCCGCCACCGACCACGGCGAAATCTCCCTGGGCAAGAACGCCCTCATCGGCTTCATGACCTGGGAAGGCTATAACTACGAAGACGCCGTGCTCGTCAACGAAAAGATTGTGCAAAACGACGTGTATACGTCCATCCATATCGAAAAATTTGAGCTGGAAGCCCGCGACACCAAGCTTGGGCCGGAAGAAATCACCCGCGATATCCCGAACGTGGGCGACGACGCGATGAAAGACCTCGACGAAGAAGGCGTCATCCGCATCGGCGCGGAGGTCAAGAGCGGGGATATCCTCGTGGGCAAGGTGACGCCGAAGGGCGAAACAGAGCTCACGGCGGAAGAACGCCTGCTGCGCGCCATCTTTGGCGAAAAGGTGAAGGAAGTGCGCGACACCTCCCTGCGTTTGCCGCACGGCGAATATGGCATCGTGGTGAACGTGGAGGTCTTTACCCGGGAAAACTCGGATGAACTCAGCCTTGGCGTGAACAAAGTGGTGCGCTGCTTCATCGCGCAAAAACGCAAGCTCTGCGTGGGCGATAAAATGGCAGGCCGCCACGGCAACAAAGGCGTTGTTTCGCGCATTCTGCCGCAGGAAGACATGCCATTCATGGAAGACGGCACCCCGCTTGACGTGCTGCTCAACCCCATGGGCGTGCCGAGCCGCATGAACATCGGGCAGGTGCTCGAGGTGCATTTGGGCTTTGCCGCGCGGCAATTGGGCCGCAAGGCGGGCGAAAAAATCAAGCTGATGACCCCCGTGTTCGATGGCGCGCACGAAAGCGATATCCGCGACGCACTGAAAGAAGCCGGGGAAGCCGACGACGGCAAGAGCGTGCTCTATGACGGGCGCACGGGCCGCAGGTTCGATAACCGCGTCACTGTCGGCGTCATGTACTTCTTAAAATTGCTCCACTTGGTTGACGATAAAATTCACGCGCGTTCCACCGGCCCATACTCCCTTGTGACCCAGCAGCCGCTGGGCGGCAAGGCGCAGTTCGGCGGCCAGCGCTTTGGCGAGATGGAAGTGTGGGCGCTCGAGGCCTACGGCGCGGCGTATACCCTGCAGGAAATTTTGACCGTGAAGTCGGACGACGTGGTGGGCCGCGTGAAGACCTACGAGGCCATTGTCAAGGGCAAAAATGTGCCGCAGCCGAACATCCCGGAATCCTTTAAGGTGCTGGTGAAGGAGCTGCAATCGTTGGCGCTTGACGTGCGCATTCTGGATAAGGACGATGAGGAAATCGACCTGAGGCAGACCTTTGAGGACGAACCCGGCTTTGGCTTTACACCGCGTGCGCAGGAGGAGCTTCCGAGCCTCGAATCCCTTGAGGATGACGAAGACGATGACGACGAAGACCTCGAGGACGATATCGTATTGGACGACGACGAGGAAGAATCCGATGAGGAAGAGCTGCTCAGCGATTACAGCGACGATTATAAAGCGGAAGAATAATGATCCGCAAAAGGGGACTGCAGTCAGTTCAAATGATTGACTCTAACATCTAACATCTAGTATCTAATATCTAATATCTAGATAACGAAATGCATAAGGGGAGAAAGCATGGAACAGCAACAAACGCATAGCACATTTGAATCCATCCGGATCGGATTGGCGTCCCCCGAGCAAATTCGCGCATGGAGCTTTGGCGAGGTGAAAAAGCCGGAGACCATCAACTACCGCACGCTCAAGCCCGAGCGCGACGGCTTGTTTTGCGAGCGCATCTTTGGGCCAACCAAGGATTGGGAATGCCACTGCGGAAAATATAAGCGCATGCGCTACAAGGATAAAATCTGCGAGCGCTGCGGCGTAAAAGTGACCAAGGCCAAGGTGCGCCGCGAGCGCATGGGCCACATCGAGCTTGCGGCCCCCGTGTCGCACATCTGGTATTTCAAGGGCATCCCCTCGCGCATGGGGCTGATCTTGGATATTTCGCCGCGCAACCTCGAAAAAGTGCTCTACTTCGCGATGTATATCGTGACGGACCCCGGCGACACGCCGCTGCTCAAGGGGCAGACGCTCGACGAAAAAACCCACGCGGAATATCGCATGCGCTATGAAAATGACTTCGAAGCCGGCATGGGCGCCGAGGCCATCAAGTCGCTGCTGAGCGGCATTGACCTGCAAGCGCTTTATGCTGAGCTGTACGCGGAATTCCAGACGGCGACAGGCCAAAAGCGCGCAAAGCTCCTCAAGCGTTTGGAGTGCGTGGATGCATTCCGCAAAAGCGGAAACCGCCCGGAATGGATGATTCTTGACGCCGTGCCGGTGATTCCCCCGGAAATCCGCCCGATGGTGCAGCTCGACGGCGGGCGCTTTGCGACCTCTGACCTCAACGACTTATACCGCAGGGTGATCAACCGCAACAACCGCCTGCAAAAGCTGCTGGAGCTCGGCGCGCCGGAAATCATCGTGCGCAACGAAAAACGCATGCTGCAAGAAAGCGTGGACGCCCTCATTGATAACGGACGCCGCGGCCGCCCGGTCACGGGCGCGAACAACCGCGCGTTCAAGTCGCTTTCCGATATGCTCAAGGGCAAGCAGGGTCGGTTCCGCCAGAACCTGCTCGGCAAACGCGTGGACTACTCCGGCCGTTCGGTCATCGTCGTCGGCCCGGAACTCAAGATTCACCAGTGCGGTTTGCCCAAGGAAATGGCGCTGGAGCTCTTTAAGCCCTTTGTGATGAAGCGCCTGGTAGAAACCGAAAAAGCGGGCAATGTCAAGAGCGCCCGCAAGCTCGTGGAGCGTTCCCATCCGGACGTGTGGGATGCACTCGAAGTCGTGATTGAAGACCACCCCGTGATGCTCAACCGCGCGCCGACGCTGCATAGGCTGGGCATTCAGGCGTTTGAGCCGGTGCTGGTAGAAGGCCGCGCGATCAAGCTGCACCCGTTGGTATGCACCGCATTCAACGCGGACTTTGACGGCGACCAGATGGCCGTGCACGTGCCCCTTTCTGTAGAAGCGCAGGCCGAAGCACGCCTGCTGATGCTTGCCGCGAACAACCTGCTGAAGCCCTCGGACGGCCGCCCCGTGACCGTGCCCACGCAGGACATGGTGCTGGGTTCCTACTATCTGACGTATATGCGCCCCGGTTCTGTGGGCGAAGGCAAGGCGTTTTCCAGCGTGAACGAGGCGCAGATGGCATATGACGAAGGCGATCTGGACCTCCACGCAAAGGTGAAAATCCGCATGACCCGCAGGGTGGACGGCGAGCAGGTTTCCGCGTTGATAGAAACAACGCTTGGGCGCGTGATATTCAACGAACCCATTCCGCAGGATATGGGCTTTGTGGACCGGAGCGACCCGAAGAACCTGTTTGCGCTGGAAGTGGATTTCCTCGTGAACAAATCAATGCTCGGCAAGATCATCGACCGCTGCATCCGCGTGCACGGCACGTCCCGCGCGTCGGAAATTCTTGACCGCATCAAGACGCAGGGCTATCGGTATTCCACCCGTTCGGGCATCACGTTCGCTGTTTCCGACGCGGTGATTCCGCCGGAAAAGGCGAGCATTCTGGAAGAAACCGAGCTGCAAATTCAGGGCTACAACAAGCAATATAACCGCGGCTTCATCTCCAACGACGAACGCGCGCAGCGCACCATGACCGCATGGGACGAGTGCACGAAACGCGTGGCGGACGCCCTGAAGAAAAACTTTGACGAATACAATCCCATCAATATGATGCTGCGCTCCGGCGCGCGCGGCACCGACGGCCAGCTGCGGCAGATGGCCGGCATGCGCGGCCTGATCACCAACACCGCCGGTAAAGTCATCGAGGTTCCGATCCGCGCGAACTACCGCGAGGGCCTGAACATTCTCGAATACTTCATCGCCTCGCGCGGCGCGCGCAAAGGCCTTGCGGATACGGCGCTGCGTACGGCGGACTCCGGTTATCTGACCCGCCGTTTGGTTGACGTTTCGCAGGACGTGATTATTCACGAGCACGATTGCGGCTGCAAGGACGGCTCGGAGGTTTACGACGTGTTTGCGGACGGGCACCGCATCGTATCCATGGAGGAGCGCCTGCTGGGCCGCTATCTGGTGGAGGATTTGGTTGCCGAAAACGGTGTGCTGGTGCAGAGCAAAGATGATATTATGACCGAAGAAAAGGCCGAAATGGCGGCTTCCTATGTGCGCAGCCAAACCCCGCAGGGCCAGCGCCCGAGCGTTTTGATCCGCTCCCTGCTCACCTGCGAAGCCGAACGCGGCGTTTGCATCAAATGCTACGGCACGAACCTTGCCACCGGCGACCCGGTGACGGTCGGCGAGGCCGTCGGCATCATCGCGGCGCAGAGCATCGGCGAGCCCGGCACGCAGCTGACCATGCGTACCTTCCACTCCGGCGGCGCGAAGGACAGCGGCGATATCACGCAGGGTTTGCCCCGCGTGGAAGAGCTGTTTGAGGCCCGCAAGCCCCGGCTGCTCGCGCTCATCGCGGAAATCGACGGCATCGTCAGCTTCCGCGAGATCAAGAAGAGCAAGAACGTGATCATCACCAGCGAGGACCCGGAAAATCCGGACGAACGCGCCTACCCCATCCCCTACGACCAGATCATCAAGGTTATCGAGGGGCAGCGGGTGCACAAGGGCGAAAATATCACCGAAGGCGCGCGCAACCCGCACGATATTTTGGCCGTGCTCGGCGTGCATGAGGTGCACAGCTATCTGATTCAAGAGGTGCAGCGTACCTACCGCCTGCAGGGCGTGGATATTTCCGATAAGCACATCGAGGTCATCATCCGGCAGATGATGCGCAAGCTGAAGGTGACGGAGCCCGGCGACGCCACCTGCCTGCCCGGCACGCTGCTCGAAAAACGGGACTACCGCAAAACCTGCGAAACGCTGCTGCAAGAAAATGCCGAAGCCGTGCTGCCGCAGGTGATGCCGGTGCTGATGGGTATCACAAAGGCCTCTCTCGCAACGGAAAGCTTCCTTTCGGCGGCAAGCTTCCAAGAAACGACACGCGTACTCACCGATGCAGCGATCAAGGGCAAGAGCGATCCGCTCATTGGCCTGAAAGAAAACGTGATCATCGGCAAGCTCCTGCCCTCGGGCACGGGCATGAAGTGCTACAAAGACGTGACGGTGATGAACACCTCCAACGCGTTCGCGCGGCAGTTCATTGATGCGGTCAGCGGAGAATAAATAAGACATGCGCTGTGAGTTCAGCGCTTACAGAAAAAAGCGCATTGGCTCACTCTGCTTACGGCAGGTGACTGCCTTATGCGTTTTTTTCACAACTAAAAACAGGAGATGACGGCGTGACGATTCCAAGTGTAATCAAAGAGAATGCGCTGCTCTATTGGCGGCGGCGCTGGGCCATGTTTTTCATGACGGTTTCGGTGGGGCTGTTCGCAGCGCCCCTGCTCTATTGGGGCTGCCTGTTCATGCCGGTGGTGCTCAACGCCGCGAATGACGCCCCCATTTTGCTTGGCATGAACGTGTTTTATGCCGTGGGCTGCGGGCTGCTGGTGATGCTCGCGGCGGTTGGATTGGGCGGCTGTTTTTCCGCCATGCGCAGGATCATCGCGGGCACGGATGAGCAGGTGACCAAAGAGATGTTCCGCGGCATTGGCAGGAGCGCCAAAACCTCGCTGCCGGCCGGCGCGCTGGCGGGCTTTGCGCTGGCAATGGCGCAAATCGGTGTGGTTGGCTTGCATGCCATGACAGGCGTGAACGGCGTTTTGCGGGGCGCGTTAACCGCGCTGCTGGCGCTGCAGCTGTTTGCGGCAATTGCGCTGAGCCTCACGATGCTTGCCCAGCCGGACGAATTCCGGGGCAAACCGGTGCGGGCGCTGTTTGCCGCCGGAAATCAAATCGCGGCGCGCCCCCTGAAATACACCATGTTTTGCGCGCTGACACTGCTGCCGCTGGCGCTGCTGTTTGCCTGGCGCGTGCCGCTGCTCACATTCATGGGCTTCCTTTTTGTTGAGCTGCTGCTGTTTGCGCCCGCTGTTATGATATGGCAGAATCAAAGTGCAAAAGATCATATATTAGAAGCCCAAAGCAAGGAAAAAAAGGCCGGCATGATAACAGCGCTGACCGGGTTCTTTTTGATTGACCTGTTCGCGATCATCGCGCCATTGCTGCGGCAGGCGGAGCAGCCCACCCGCGCGGTGATTACGACCATGCGGCAGACGATGGATTTCATCGTCCGGCAGGCGGTGCTCGATGCCGACAACGGCACCCTGCGGGAAATGCTTGCGGGCAGCGGGGTTTGGCCGCTGCTGATTATAGCGCTGCTGGGCAGCATTTGCTGCATTTTGACGGCTTATATTTGCGCGTGTTATGACTTCCGGCTGCGAGGGCTGTTGTTCGGCACGGTGGTGCTGCTGCAGCTGCTGCCGATGCTCACGAATTACGCCGGGCTGGAGCTGCTGCTGCGCAACCTGCACCTGGGCGCGCCGTGGGTGCTGGGCGTGCTCTGGATTTTGCTGTATCTTTTCGTCGCGATTATGCTCTATCTGCAGTTCCGGAAGCTGCTCCCCACGATGAAAAAAATCAAGGAAAATTACCCCGGCGTGCGGCTGTTTTTCTATTTTGCGCTGCCGCGCACCCGCTACTGGATTTTTGCGCTCATGGCGCTTGTTACGCTGGGCTGCTGGAATGACGCGCTGACGCCCTTCTGGCACATGCGCAAGCTTGGCGCGTTTTCTGTCAGCAGCTATGTTTGGGAACACACGGCGGTGTGGGAGCGCCTGCTTTATCCTGCGATATGCCTGGCGCTGCTGGCTGCGTGGGTGCTGATCTGTAAATTTTGCAACAGATCAAATCGCACAATTTATGATTGACTTTTTGTGAATTTTATGGTAACATCATAGAGACAAAAACTTGCAGTTTGAGAGGAGAATCCTATGGCAAAAATTACGTTTATGGGTGCCGGGAGCACCGTGTTCGTGCGCAGCGTGCTGGGCGACACCATGTGCACACCGGTTTTTCACGACGCGGAGCTTGCGCTCTATGACATCGATGCCTCGCGGCTCGAGGACAGCGAAATCATCCTCAGCGCCATCAACCGCAACGTGAACGAAGGCCGCGCGAAAATCAAAACCTATCTTGGAACAGAGCAGCGCAAAGAAGCGTTGAGAGGCGCCGACTTCGTCGTCAACGCCATCCAGGTGGGCGGCTATGAGCCCTGCACCGTGACCGATTTCGAAATCCCGAAGAAATACGGCCTGCGCCAAACCATTGCGGACACCCTCGGCATTGGGGGCATCATGCGGGCGCTGCGCACCATCCCCGTGCTGGAGGACTTCGCCGCCGATATGCGGGAGGTGTGCCCCGACGCGTGGTTCCTGAACTACACCAACCCGATGTCCATGCTTTCCGGCTATATGCAGCGCTACACCGGCATCAAAACTGTGGGGCTTTGCCACAGTGTGCAGGGTTGCTCGCGCCATCTGTTCCATTGCCTGGGCATGGAGGACAAGCTCGAAGGCCGCCGCGAAACCATCGCCGGCATCAATCACCAGGGCTGGCTGCTGGAAATCTACGACAAAGACGGCAACGACCTCTATCCGGAGATCAAGCAGCGCGCGGCAGCGGCAAACCTCGGCGAAAAACACGGCGACATGGTGCGCTATGAATACATCAAGCATCTGGGCTATTATTGCACGGAAAGCAGCGAGCACAACGCGGAATATAACCCGTGGTTCATCAAATCCCGCTACCCGGAGCTGATTGAGAAGTTCAACATTCCGCTGGACGAATATCCCCGCCGCTGCGTTTGCCAGATCATCGGCTGGGAAAATGAGCGCGAAAATATTTTGGCGGACGGGAAAATCACCCACGAACGCAGCGAGGAATACGCCAGCATGATCATGGAGGCTGTGGCCACAGGCAGGCCCTTCACGTTTGGCGGCAATGTGCTCAACAACGGCCTGATCCAGAACCTGCCTGCTGACGCGTGCGTGGAGGTGCCCTGCGTGGCCGACGGCATGGGCGTGCGTGCTTGCCATGTGGGCCGCCTGCCGGTGCAGCTGGCGGCGCTGAACATGACCAATATCAACGCGCAGCTGCTGGCGATTGAAGCCGCGCACACCCGTAAAAAAGAGCACATCTATCAGGCGGCTATGCTCGACCCGCACACCGGCGCGGAGCTGAGCATTGATGACATCGTTGCCATGTGCGACGAATTGATTGAAGCGCACGGGCCGTTTATGGCGATGTACAAATAAGCCGAAAATGGCCTAAAATAAAAGGCGCTTTTAAACAATAGTAGTGATGGGATGTCCGGCGGGTGGATTACCATCCCCCCCTACAAAAGCGCATGAATCCCATCCCCGTAGGGGCGGATGGTAATCCGCCCGCTTGCAAATATCAATACAAACATCTAAAATCGCGAAATAAAATAAGATGAAATGGGGGCAATTGAAACATGGCTAACATTCGCAAAGTGATTTCCAGCAAATATTTTTTGGGCAGCCTATTGATTACGGCGTTTATCTACTCGACGGTTCTTTGCTTTTTCCGCAATCCCCTCGTGCCGGAAAACACCATCAGCATGATTGGTGTGGAGTTCCCGCCGCTGTTTTTGATTTGGATTCTGCTCAACGGCTGCGCGTTTTTCTTCTGCCATTTGAAGATGGAAAAAACCTATCAGTGGAACACAAAGCTGGGCCGCAGCCTGAAGTGGGGCGCGCTCGTCGCAATGCCGATATTTTATTTCGTCAACGCCACCATGGTGGACGGCGTGCCGGAATACCTCGGGATTTCCAAGCCCATCCACTGGGGCGCGGCCATCGTTTTCATCGGCTGCAACGCCGCCGCCATGGGCTTTTTGTTCATCTATGCGCGCAAGCAGGTGCCGCGGTTCAAGATATTCATCGGGGTGATTCTCGCGATGGTGGCCTGCATGCTCGCGGTGATTATCTTCATTGGCAAGAGCGCGCTGTTTGAGGCGATCCCCAGCTGGCTTTCGTACATCATGCTGTTTTTGACGAACTGCACGAGCCTGTTCGCGCCGCCCGCGCAGAAAGAGCAAGCTGCATAATAAAAGAAAAGGGCTGTTTCTATGTACGTTGTCATCGTTGCCGGAATCGCGATATTCGCGGGGATTGCTGAACTGCTGAAATATTTGCGCGTCTGCAAATATGGTCTTATCGCTGCAGCGGTTGTGACGGAAGTGACGAGCTATGGCAGACGCAGCAGGTACGACGATGTATACGTAGCATTCCGCACGGTGGACGGACAGCAGGCAACAGCGGAGCAAGATGGCGCGGCCGGTGTGTACCGGGTGGGCGACGAGATTGAGATTATCTACCTGAGTAACGATCCGGAAAAAATATACTGGTCAGCTGGCAAGAAGAGCCTGATTATTTCACTTTTCTTGATTGTCATGAGCGTCGTGCTGTTGGTGCTGGAGTTCGGCGATATCATATAACAGAACAAGAATGAAAAAACACCTTCCGGTATTGATTTGCCGGGAGGTGTTTGCTTATCTAAAATGTTGTTAGTCAAGCCCGGCGATTTGCAGAAGCTCTGACGGATGTTCGATGAGATAAGTCGCGCCCGCCTGTTCGAGTTCTTCGCGGGTGCCGTAGCCGTATAACGCGCCGGCGCTTTGCATGTGCAGGGCATTGGCACCTTCGATATCAAAGCGGCGGTCGCCCACCATGAGGCAATCCGCCGGGGCAAGGCCGAGCTGCGCCGCCGCCGCCGCGATCAAATCTGTTTTGCTGCTTTCGAGCCGATTCAGATCCACACCGCACACCGCATCAAACAAATGCCAGCGATTGGTGCCCTTCAAAATTTTCTCCAAAAAAATCGTGGGTTTTGAGCTGGCGACCGCCGTTTTAAGCCCGGCGGCGCGCAGGCGTTCGAGCGTTTCCACCATGCCGTCGTAGGAGCGCTGCAAAAAGCAGTTGCCGGCGCTATATTCCCTGCGATAAATCGCGATGGCCCGCTCGGCTTCTTCGGGTGTCATGCCGTGGCGGTTCACCATGCTGTCTTGTAGGGGCGGCCCCACCCACGGGCGGATGGTCTGCATATCCAGCAGGGGGAACCCCATTTCTGCAAAGGCGGCGTTGGCGCTTGCGAGAATGCCCTTGCTGCTATCGGAAAGGGTGCCGTCAGAATCAAAAATAACGGCGCGGAAGTTTGGCATAGGCGGCTCCTTTGATATGAAAAAATTGGCTTATGAATATTGAAAAATAACGGCGATCTATCATAGACCGCCGCTGCTTTTTGCAGAATATTATGCCGCCTGCTGAATCGCCACGGCACACGCCACCGTTGCGCCGACCATGGGGTTGTTGCCCATGCCGATCAGGCCCATCATCTCCACGTGCGCCGGCACGGAGGAGGAGCCCGCGAACTGGGCGTCGCCGTGCATGCGGCCGAGGGAGTCCGTCAGGCCGTAGCTTGCCGGGCCCGCCGCCACGTTATCCGGGTGCAGCGTGCGGCCTGTGCCGCCGCCGCTCGCCACGGAAAAGTAGGGCTTGCCGTTCTCCGTCGCCCACTTTTTATAGGTGCCCGCAACCAGATGCTGGAAGCGCGTGGGGTTGGTGGAGTTGCCCGTGATGGAAACATCCACCTGGGCGTGCTGCATGATGGCGACGCCTTCGAGCACATCGTTCGCGCCATAGCAATGCACTTTTGCGCGATCACCTTGAGAATAAGCAGTGGTCTCCAAAACGTTCAGCTCGTTTTTGAAGAAATCGTAATCTGTCTTCACATAGGTGAAGCCGTTGATGCGGGAAATGATCATCGCGGCGTCTTTGCCAAGGCCGTTGAGGATGATCTGCAGCGGCTCGCTGCGCACTTTGTTCGCTGTTTTCGCGATGCCGATGGCACCTTCCGCCGCGGCGAAAGATTCGTGCCCGGCGAGGAACGCGAAGCACTTGGTCTGCTCTTCGAGCAGCATGGCGCCGAGGTTGCCGTGGCCCAGGCCAACGTCGCGCTGTTCCGCAACGGAGCCGGGGATGGTGAACGCCTGCAGGCCGCGGCCGATGACGGCGGCGCCCTTGGCGGCTTTTGTTACGTTTTCGCGTAGGGCGATGGCGACGCCGAGGGTATAGGCCCAAACGGCGTTTTCGAACGCGATGGGCTGCACGCCCTTCACGATGGCCTCCACGTCGATGCCTTTGGAAAGGCACAGCGCGCGGGCGGCCTCAAGGTCCTTCAGGCCGGCGGCTTGGAGCGCGGCTTCGATTTTCGCCATGCGGCGGGCTTGGCCTTCAAATGTAATGGTACTCATAATGTCTCCTTAACTAATAAAAAAATCAGGGGTGGGGTGTGCTAATGAAAATCAGGTGATGATAGAGCGTTTCAAACCGGGCGGCAGCTTCGGCAGCGTGGTGATCTGGTTATTGCTGCAATCAAGTCCCTCTAATCCAAAGGGCAATTTGGGCAGCGTTGTCAGTTGGTTGTTGCTGCAATAAAGATCCGTCAAACCGGAAGGCAATTCCGGCAGTGAAGATAATTGATTGTCGTTGCAAAAAAGGATGGTTAAATCGGAAGGCAGTTCGGGCAGCGTTGTCAGTTGATTGTAGCTGCAAAAAAGGAATACCAAGCCGGAAGGCGGTTTGGGCAGCGTTGTCAGTTGATTGTCGTTGCAAAAAAGGTATTTCAAGCCGGAAGGCAGCTCAGGCAGCGAAGACAATTGATTATTATTGCAATCAAGATGTTTCAAACTAACAAAATGCTCCAACCCCGCAAGGCTTTTGATGCGTTTGCCTACGACATTCAGATACTGAATTTCAGCAACATCCGTGCTGTAGATTGGTGCTGGTGCGGCTTTTTCAATTTTCTCGTACACGGCTGCTAAAAAGTTTGGGTCTGTAAAATCAGCAGTGATGTCAACATTGGAAAACCCATTGGGCTCCACATCGTTGGACTCAACCTTGTTTGCCGAACATGCCGCGATAATCACAGCCGCGCACAGCAACAGCACTGTCAGAACACTCGCCTTGATGTTGCGCCTCATGGCTTACGCCTCCCTCGGGTCAATGCACTTCACTGCATCCGCAAAACGGCCATAGCTGCCTGTGTTTTTCTTCAGCGCCTCTTCCGGGGCCACGCCGCGGCGGATCTGCTCCAAAAACGTGCCCAGGCGGATGAATTCGTAGCCGATCACCTGATCGTCAGCGTCAAGGCCCATGCGGGTCACATAGCCCTCGGCCATTTCCATGTAGCGCACGCCCTTTGCCTTGGTGGAATACATGGTGCCGATCTGCGAGCGCAGGCCCTTGCCCAAATCCTCCAGGCCGGCGCCGATGGGCAGACCGTCCTCGCTGAAGGCCGACTGCGTGCGGCCATAGGCGAACTGCTGGAAAATCTCCCGCATGGCAACGTTGATGGCATCACACACAAGGTCGGTGTTCAGGCATTCGAGCAGTGTTTTGCCGGGCAGGATTTCCGCTGCCATGGCGGCGGAGTGGGTCATGCCGGAGCAGCCGACGGTTTCGACCAGGGCTTCTTCAACAATGCCGTCCTTCACGTTGAGGGTGAGCTTGCAGGTTCCTTGCTGCGGCGCGCACCAGCCAACCCCGTGGGAAAGCCCGCTGATGTCCTTGATTTCGTACGCCTTGACCCAGCGGCCTTCCTCCGGGATGGGCGCAGGGCCGTGGTGCGGCCCTTTGGCGACCACACACATGTTCTCGACTTCGTGGGAATAGTTCATTTGCGTTCTCCTTATCGATAAAATATACC
>JGI994J12354_10003374_pt1 | contig 14974 bp, 19 predicted proteins | sample IntmicLarv3ML3BL_FD_12354 | JGI IMG/M metagenome (IMG submission 12354)
CACAACGACTCAACAACAAATTCAATAATGCATGGAGACACCAACCTCAGAGCTCTCAAAGTACAAAAAGCAGATACAAACACAGTAAATAAAATATACCCTAATTAAAAGAATGGAAAGGAATAATAAAATGAAAAAAATAATTTTTGGAACAATAATAATGGCGGTTATTGGTGGGTACTTTATCTTGAAACAACCAACTTTGCAAAAAGCAAATATTTTTCATAATAGTGAATTCATTAAAAATGACATATACTTACAAGAATATCAATTAAGTTACGGATTTAGCAGAGATGATGTTGATAAAATGTATAAACATCATGAATTTATTGCAATTGTTAAAATAGATAAATTGCGCCCTGCTGCTACCTATAGAGAAAATATAGATGAATACATACTACCATTTACTCCAGGAGATGCAACAGTATTAAATGTACTAAAAGGCAACTTTAAAAGTGAAAAAATATCTTTTATACGACTTGGTGGAACAGTCCCTTTTAGCGAATATGAAAAATCTTTTTACGAAGAAGCAAGAAGTAAGTTTAACGAAACAATTCCAGAAAAGAAAAAATCTACCATGTTTGTTAAAAATATGGCAGTACATGATATTGAAATAGAAGAGGGTAAAACATACTTAGTTTATATGAATAGATCTGATGAATTTCATGAAAAAAATGAATATACAATTGAAGCCTTTGAATATGGTTTAAGAGAAATTTCAATGACTAAAAGTGATTCGAAAAATCTAGATTTACAAACAATAAGTATTAAAAATAATAAAACTGGTGAATTTGAAGCACTAAATATCGCAGTTAGTAAAATGATTACAAAAAATACACCAAAATAAATTATCCTATATTAAAAAGTTGATTAACTTTAAATTGCTCAACTTTTTTTTAAATTCAAACAGGACTAACAAAGAATCAAAAAATATTAATTTTTAGTACTCTCTCCAAATCTTTTTTTAAAGATACTGATAAATAATACTACTGCTGTCACTAAATAAGTCGCCTCGATTACAACAGAAATAACACTTGCTGCAAAATCAGTTACTGAAACTTGAAACAATTCTAAAAATGTTACAGCTAAATCTTTTATAAAAATAAAAGGTATTTTTGTTAAAGCAACAATTAGTAAAACGATTAACAACTCTCCTATAGTTTTTACTACTTCCTTTGTCTCTTTTTTACTCATTTTTGCAACAAAATTATCAATTGCAATTAAAAACAATCCAAAATAACTTTTTTTATTTCCATTAACATAGTTTGCATCTATTCCAAAATTAGACAATTCTTTTTTAGCTATTTCAGCAACACTACCAATCTCTTTGAGCGCATCCTCTTCTTTTGCACCCTCCAAAATCATTTTATCGATTTTTTTCTCATAATTATCAACAATCTTATTTCTCTTATCAATAGCAAGAACCAACAAATTGCTTTCTAAATTTTTTAAAAACGTTTGTTTATTCATTTTGATTTCCCTTTCTCATACAATTTTATTACATCACTTACATTACCATTAATAAACTGTTTTGTATCAACTATAAAAGCACTTTTCTTATTCATATATATATACAACAAGTTCTTATCAACTATCATTTTTAAAACTTCACTATATTTTACGACTTTAGTGCCATTTATTTCAATAACATCAAAGCCATCTTCTTTAAAAGAATAACCAAAAACCGCAGCTAATTCTTGACTTTTTTTATTGAAAACAGAGTTAAATCTTATTTTCAATAATGGAATATAAGAAAATATCAATCCTATATAAACAAAAATCAATATTAAATGTTTTATATCTTTATATACTAAATAACTATCAACACTCAAAACAACTAAAAACGCAAATAAAACAAAAAGAAAAACTGTAAAAACTGAATGAACTGTGCAATAAATACTATATTGAATCATTTTTTCTGAAGTACATTCAGTTCTATTATTTATTAAATTCATTACCATCACCTTAATATCGAAATTATATCATGTATTAACCTGCTTGTATATGAGTAAAAAACAAAGATAATTATAGTTGCTTTAATTCCTTACAATAGCTATAATTATACATAAGGAAGTGAAGCATATGAAAATTAATGTAAAATCATATTCAACAACAAGTTCTCTATTATCAGCTATAACATTTTTAATAATTGGAGCATTTTTAGTAACCAATTCTGACTCTGTGATTACTTGGATTTCTTATTTTATTGGTGGACTTTTAAGTATTGTTGGTTTATTCAAATTGATAAGCTACCAAAGAATCAAGAAAAAAACGGAGATAACTTCAAATGGAGATTTAATTTTTGGAACTACATTCATTATAATAGGAGCATCATGTTTCTTTTTAGCTGAAATTTTTGAAACATTAATTAGATTTTTAATTGGAGCATGGGTGCTGTTTAGTGGGGTTCAAAGACTAGTTGAAACACTAAAAATTGATGGAAAAGCAAAAACAAATATTAGGTTTATCGGTCTACTTGCTGTATCAATAATTTTGATTATATTAGGACTATATATAATTTTATATTCTAATTTATTATTTAAGTGGATAGGAATTTTGATGGTATTATATTCTGTTTTAGAAATAACTGGTTATATATTCTTTGCCCAAGAAGCTAAGGTAGTACAAAAAGAAGCAGATGAAAAAATAATCATCATCGAACATAAAGATAAAAAGTAGCCCATGAAAAAAAAAATAGCATTTCTATTATTGGTTGCTCTTTTAGTAACTGGGTGTAACAATAACCATGAATATGGAAATATCGAAAATCCTAATATAGAAATAGAATACCTGATACCAACAGACTATGATTTTAATAATGCAATTGATGATGGATTCGTAGTATATCAAATGCAAAAGGTAAGTAATGAATCTAAAATAGATGAATTTATTAATGATACTATAAATAAAAAAGATTCAACACTAACAACTATTCATTACACTATTGAGGGTGACGCAGTTGTTCAACAATTTCAATATAAAAACGGAAAATATTATGTCATATATGATGCAACTAGAGATGCCCATAGCAACTCCAAAGAAGTAACAAAAAAAGAAATAGCTGGTGTAAAAATGGAAATAAATCCTAATGGAAACACAAAGTATTTAATTGAAAAATAAGAATCGAATCTGATTCTTATTTTAAATTATCCCATCCTTAATTTCTTCCTGACGTTTTTTTGAAAAAGCTGAAAGTATCACCTCATAAGCCTCATCAATCATTGATTTTAATAAATCTACACTTGGATTCTGATCAACATAAACTGATACCCAGTGTTGCTTATTCAAATAATATCCAGGAACTATCATATCTGGATGCTCCTTTATAAGTTTAAGGTTAGTTACTATTTTTTGCTTGAAACTAATAATTTTACGACCAGATTTATCACTAGCACACATAATAAAAAATTTATTATCAATCATATATAAATCAGCATTCCATTCATCTTTAAATTTTTTATAAACACCAACTTTATCTAAACAATATTCCTCAATCCACAAATAGTTATCCATATTTACACATCCGTTCTCTTATGACATAATCATACCATAACTCTCTTAATAAATAAACAACACAAAATGATACAAAGTATATACGTTAAATACACTTCGTATAAACATTTTCAATAAAATCAACTAAATTAACATCAAATACATTTCCATATGTTTTAATATATGGTATCATAATATTTGTTAAGAACATATGAATAGGAGATTACATTAATGAAAAATTTAAAAAACTTTTTTAAAGGTATAATAGTAGGAATAGGTGGAATTGCCCCAGGACTTAGTGGTAGTGTCTTACTAGTAATATTTGGACTTTATGAGAAAACCATCAACGCAATTGGAACACTATTTAAAAAATTCAAAGAAAATGTTTTTTTCTTAGTTCCACTATTTGCAGGATTTGGAGCTGGGATAGTTATATTTAGCAAAATAATCAACTACTTCCTAACAAATTTTGAAATATATACTAGATTTACTTTCCTTGGATTAGTTATTGGAACAATTCCTCTTTTCTATAATGAAGTCAAGAAAAAAGGTTGGAATAATAAATACTACATCCCAATGATTATTTCCTTTATAATTGGAATTATCTTATTTTTCTTTAATGGAAACTTATTTCCACAAGTAACTAATCCTAATTTTTTCCAAAGCATTGTTTTGGGAGTTGCTGTTGCAGGATCAACCATAATTCCTGGTGTTGACAGTGCAACAATTCTCTCTGCATTCGGGTTATATGAAATATATTTAGCATCAGTTGATGCTCTAAATTTCACTGTATTAATTCCAGCTGGTCTTGGTTTAGGATTTGGAGCACTAATTATATCCTATTTCATAAATAAATTATTAAAAAATAAATATACATTAACTTTCTCCATCATATTTGGTTTATTTATTTCAATAATACCAAGTGTTTTAAATGAAAGCTGTAAGTTAGGAATAAACTTCCAATCAGTAATATGCTTAATTTTAACAGCCATTGGATTTCTAGTATCATATTTTTTAGGTAAAATCAAAAAACCTAATGAAGAAGAAAAGGGTGTTTAGACTATTGGCAAGAGCTACTACAAAAAAAGAATTATTAGATAACAGTACATATCAATTTGAAAAATTATGGGAACTAATTGAATCAATTCCCCAAAATTTTCAAACAACAAATTTTGATTTCGATGATCGTGATAAAAATATTAGGGATGTTTTAATTCATTTATACGAGTGGCATCAATTGTTGATAAATTGGGTTACTTCAAATAAAAATAATATTGCAAAACAATTTCTACCAGAACCATACAATTGGAAAACATATCCAGAAATGAATATAGAATTTTGGAAGAAACATCAAAAAACGTCTTATAAAAAAGCAATTAATATAATTAAAAAAAGTCATGACGATGTTATGGAAGCTGTAAACTTATTTTCTGATCAAGAATTGTTCACAAAAAGTTATTTTAATTGGACGGGTACAACAAGCTTAGGGAGTTATTGCATCTCTGCTACTGCAAGTCATTATGATTGGGCGATAAAAAAAATAAAAAAGCATAAAAAGTTATCAGAAGAAATATAAAAAAGTGCAGACTGCACTTTTTTTATTGGATTGCTTGAACGATACTTATTTTTATTTTCAACAAGATTGTTGCCACATCTGGATTAGCTTCTTTAAATGCCGCGGCTTGTTTTCCCCACAAAGTATCCAACGCATCATCTCCACTTTCATATGGCCATTCTACTTTAATAGTATACACCGCCTCATCATAAACAGCATCTAAATGGCTTTTTGTAAGAGATATCGTTATTTTAAATGGATAATCATTATACAACTTTGTCAACAAATCTTCGCTTGCTAAATCAACTGGATTCTCAGGTTGTCCTAAATTTTTTCGACCCTCAATACTAACAAACTCATCATTCATAATTGAGGCTTCTAATAATGTATAAGTCAGATATGCACTAACATCACTACTGTTATAAGCTGTTATTTGATGAATTTCATCTTCCATTCCAGGATATAAATTCTCAACATCAATTTCAACAAAATCAACAATCGGACTATCTCCAGCTTCAAACAAAACTTTCCAAGCCCTAACGTGCGCACTCATTTCATTGTCAACTTCTGTTGCATATATAAACCAAGCTAAAGAATTAGCAGTCAATAGAATAATTAAAAATATTAATGTTCTAGGTTTGACAACTTTCTTTAATGCTTGCCATTTATTCATTTTCTTCTTCCTCTTCGCGTTTCATAAATGAAGTTATAAGTTGATAACTAGCACTTACTCCAACAATAACGAACACTGAATAATATACAACCATATTATTCATCCAACGACTAAGAAGACTGAAAAATACAGTTTTATACACCACTTTTCCATAAACATCATCTTCACTAATTTCTGGATCAGCATAATCATTAGCAGTCCCCTTTGTAATGAACATAATTTTTCCATCTCGCTCTTCTTTATCAATTATTTCATGGGTAATAACCAATCCAGCTAAATCGCCTTTTTTAGCCATATAAGTTACTCGATGACCAATTTCCAGTTCGCTTGCATTCACTTCCTTTGATATAAGAATATCACCTATTTTGTAATCTGGTGCCATACTTTCTGAAATAATTGTAAATACTCTAATTCCTCCCATAGCAAAATTATTTTTAGTAACTTTTTGTGCTAAAACAACAGCTAATGCTGCAATTAGGAATATTGTAACTATAGTTTTAATTATTTTATATATAAACAAAACTTTACTATTTTTTATTTTCTTCATCATTCTACCTCAAATTTAAAACTTTCAATTTTTTCCAAATAAATTTTAATTGCTCTTGAAAATGCATTTTGTACCTCACTAAGTGATGCAGTTTTCTTATTTTTTACAACTAATAACTTATCACCAATAAGCTCTTTCAACTTTTCATCTGGCAAATCAGCATTCAATTCAACAATTCGCTCAATTAAATTATTAGTTAATTCTTCAACCATTTCTTCATTCTTCTTAGCACTATTACCCTCTTTACTAAGTGTTGAAAGTGCTACATAATTAAGTAAAAAAGTATCATTAACATATTCCTTTAAAATTCCTGCTTCTTCATAACTTTTATTTTCTTTAGTTCTTTTTGGTGGAGAAGCAATATTATTTTGCAAATAATCCCAAAGTTTCATTGCATATTGGAAGTTAACATTCTTTAAAATAACATTTGTCTTTTTTATTGGTGGAATTACTTTAGCAACATGCTTTTTATTTAAATCACGATACACATCAGTATTCATAAGCATTGAAATATCAGCTTCTAATCTTTCAATGCGTGCACCAATTTCATCCATCGAGTTACTTGTGCTAGTTTTAGTATCAATTTTAGAATCAATAACTAAGCTCATGTTAATTTTTTCGCGTCCAATAACACTTTTTGCTTGATATTCAAATTTTTTAGTATCTTTTAAAAATGGAGCTATTGTATTTGTCTTTTTTATTTGAATGAAATCTCTCATCTTTTGAATCAATGTATAAATTAATCTATTTTCATACGTATCATAGCTCTCATCCTTATTAATATTCAATATTTTCGATGGCTTTACTTCATCATTTTCATTAATTTCTTGAATAAAATTAGTATGTTTTGATAAATGCCTAATACTTTCAACAGTTATTCTTCTAGCTAATTCTATTTTTACAATTTCCTCTTCATTAACAATAAATCGATTAGGATTTCTTAAAATGTTATCAATATAACGAATCGTATCTTCCATCAAACCTAACCACTCGAAATCTGCATCTACCTTATCATAAAGAGTATCAACTTGTAGAGAAGCGCGTAAATTATCTTTAAAGTTTGAACTATGATTTTGATTGCTATTTTCATAAAGATCAACAACTCTTAAATTACTCAAAAATAATTCACCTCACTTTCCTTTTTAGCTTAATTTCTTAAGTCTCGTCAAATATTCAATACATTCCCTCATTTTGCCCTCACCAAAGTTGTCATTCAAATGTTTAATAAAACCATCTATTTCATCTCTGATATAAGCAACATTTAATTGTTCAAATTTTCGCAAAATCTTTCTTGCAATAAAGTAGTCAACGCCACTAACTTCATCCCCGCCACAACCAACATAAACCGGAACAAATTTTTTCATATGCATTACAATTCTATTACCAAATGCAATTCTAAAATGTTTAATTACATAATCATCCATTTCTTCAATTTTGTTTTGAGTCGCCTCACTTAATGGATTGTTTTCAATAGCATCTTGGAATAATTTATCTAAGTAGCTATAATTAATATCTTGTGCAGGAACATCATCAGGAGTAAACACTTCTCCTTTATCATTTATATCTAAAGGCATTGCTCTATCATACACCTTATCTGTAACCATAAACGTTGAATCATCATTATTAATTGTTCCAATGTACCAAATATTTGGTGGTATTTTAAGCTTTCCATCTAATAAATTAATTGGATCACTTTTCCAAGCACTAGGTACTATTTCAACAATCCATTCATCTTTATTTGGCATTTCCAAAATAGATAACATCTCTGCAAAATAATACTCAACTCGAGAGATATTCATTTCATCTAAAATAATTGTATATACATCATCAGTATATCCAGCTCTATACATTTCTTTTAGAACTTCAGTTTCATTAAATTTTTTTGTAAATTCATTGAAATATCCAAATAATTCAGTTCTATCTCTCCAAGATGGTTGAACTGAAGCTACACATGAATCATGACTTAAAAATTTCCCCCACGCATATGCAAGTGATGTTTTACCTGTTCCAGATATACCTTGTAATATAACCATTTTTGTTGAAGCAAGGGATGCTATAAACAAACGAATCATTTCAGTTTTATAATAAAGACCCAACTTACCAGCAGCAAAATGCCTAAATAATTCAACTAACTCTGGAAGTTCAAAAGTATTATTATAATTTGCAATTTTATAATCTTTAAATGTTTCATCAACTTCATATAATTTAGGAAATCTAATTCCTGTATTAGTATCAATTTCATCTTCTTCTTTGTTTATTGAAACCCCATCAACATCTTCATCTGGTCTAATTCCAAGCCTAGAAACTTGCATTGCCATTATTTCTTCTTTTTCACGCATTAACTGAGCAGTTTTAGTATTTAATTCTGCAACTTCTTCTAACAAAGACTCTTGATCAACTAAAGTTTTTCTAATTCTCACATATTTTCGAATTAAAAAATAAATTGCTGCACCAATAAGTGCAAAGATAATCAGCAATATTAGAATAGAAATTCCAACTAATACCCATTCTCCTCCATGAAAATCCGCTTTATAATCCTTAATAATTTCAGCATATCCATTAAAGTTAAACATATGAAGAAAACCTCTATACAATCCAGAAAAAATCATTTTCAGCCCGTCGAAAAACTGAGATAAAAATTCATATAAAAATCTTGTAAATGTATCCATAAATTTAATCCACCACCACTCTAAAGCACAATAACTTGCGAAGAAATACTTCCCTTATTATTTATAATCATATCATAAAATTCACTATCTTCATACACGATAATGTTTGAAAAAAGAATAAACTTTGAATAATCCTCATCAAAAACATTATTAATAGTTAAACTAAAACTAAAACCCTGCTTAATTTTTTCATCTATTTTATCTCTATACTGAATATAATCTTCATAATAAATATTAATCAATATATACTTTTTTGCTAAAACATTGTCAATGACACTAAATCCTCTTTCAATCTTTTTTTCTTTTGCAAATAACGACTTTGGAAATGAAATAAGATAAAATCTTGAAAAATCAAGAGCTATCGCACTATCTAACAGCTTACAACTCGTCATCAATAAAAGAATAAAAAACTTATCTTCGTTAACCACACCTGTATTAAAAGCTCGATCAATAGCATATTCACTATATAAATTAGATATTTTAACATTTTGTCCAAGTTTCAAAGTATATAAATTTCTTTTAATTCTTCTCTCCTCTAGGTTAAACTGTTTAGATACAAATACTTCATGAAATGAATCCTTATTTTTCTTAAATCTCTTCAACAATTTTCTTACTTCTAAAATAATTTCATCACTAAAATCTATTTTTATATTTGTATCTTGAAAAAAAACTTCCAATAAAGACTTCTCATCCTCTACATAATAACAATCATCAAAATAAAATAAATAACCAAATAAAGCATAAACACATTTAACTAATTCTTCCTCTTCACTACCTAAATAAGGTTTAATTAAAGTCTTAAGTTCGCGACTAATTCTTTCAACAAAATCATTTTCTTTAGGATAATTAGTTTCGTTATAATAACGAACTAAAATATATTGATCAATTAATGGTTCAATAATTTTTTTATTATATTTTTTCCCTAAAACATTTCTATAAAAAGTCAATAATTCTAACTTTATATATTTACAATATTCAACAATCACATTTGTTTCCATTATCTCTAAACCTTTCTTTTAATACGCATTAAAATTTACTATTGAAGTCGCATTTTCATACGGATAAGTATAATTACTTGTATAATCTAATTTATAAAATCTAATTTCATTACTTGTTAAAGCTTCCATTGGAAATGATATTCTACTAACATAAGATACACCATTTATTACAACTTCTTCTAATATATTAAGCCCAGAAATCAGACTTGTTGTATCCATTACTATTGTATTTGGATTAAATGCTAATTCAATCATTATACTCACACATTTCTGCTTATCTATGTCGCTTAAAGATTTATAAGTTCTACTATCAATTTGTTCTCCAATCGAATATAATCCAAAAGCTTGCTTAATTGTATAAGAAGCTAAAGCATTTGTAATAGATACCAACATATATGGTCGATTTACTTGGTCATCTATAGCATAGCTGACCCCTCTTTTACCAACCACTATTTTAAACTCAGCACTTATTGTTTCAACATAAGGTGAAGTTGAAGTAGCTTCAACTTGAATTGTAATACTTTCTCCATCATCAAAAGCCCTAGTTGGCATTATTGAAATAACTACCTCATCAGTATGTGTTGCCTTATATATTACTCCACTACTCTTATTACTAGTGCAAATAACATCATTAGGACAAACATAACTAATTCCATATTCAACATCAAAGTCACTTGCTAAAATATGATTTTTATTAGAATTAAGTGATATATCGATACTAAACTCACCAACTCCACTCCAATTATTAATCAAATACGTAGGATTATCACTTTTAAGCCGATTACTATTAAAATAAAAATTCTTACTCTCTAAAAAATGATCATTTATTACATTCATAATATATCTAGAGGCTGTATATCCAACAGGAATTATAATTGCTAAACAAATAAGAATTATTATAAGTTTATAATAAGGTTTACTTTTTAACTTAATTAAAAATTCTTTCATCAACACCAACTCCTAAATTTTTTGCTTTGCATCCACAACAACTTGAACTAACTCAATAACACCCTCATATTCACTAGCATTATATTTATAATTCTGAGGAAATTCTACTTTTATAACATATGTATTAGTTTCATTAGCACCATACCCAAATGTTCCAATATCACTCGTTTTAAGAATTCTAAAATACATTTCATCATCATTTGCACTAATTACATCACTATCTATTATTCCATTCCCAGAATAATTTGAAGTATTTTTATATATCTTATAGTTAAGAGGAATATTTGTCGTTAAAATAAATTTAATTTCATACTCCACACTCACATTTACTCGTTTATCATCTTTAAAGTTTGATACATTTATTGTATAAAAATAGGGATCACTACTAGGAAGTATTTCACCTAGTTCCAAACTTGCACTCTGTGTACCAACATCAGTAATGAAAAAAGCCAAATTAGGTGCAATTTTTGCATCAACATCACTCACATATTTAGATAATGTCAACTTAGTCAAATTAAATATTACCAAAACAAAAAAAAGAATTATAATAATGCGAAAAATTGCAAAAAACTTTTTTGTCTCAAAATTTTCTTCAAAAAAAGTTTTGAATCTTCCCATCATAATATCCTCTTTCTATTTCATTTTTTTAAGAATTTGTTTTTGAATTGCTTTTAAATCCAACCTAAGAGTATACTCTTCAATATTTTTTTCTTTTTCTTTCAATTTAGGCAAAACAAATGCTTCAATATCTTCTTTTTTCAAATGCAACAAAGTATTATATAATGCTTTTCTCTCTTCTTCTGCAAAACCCTTCATTTGATCTTTCTCTAATATTTCTTGAATTTCTGTTAAATCAAGCTGTCTAGTGAGCGCTAATAAGTCCTCATCTTCAATTACATCCTTTACCGGTTTTTGAATCTGAATAACCTTAACATTTTCACTTTTTTCAAGCTTATTTTTAACTTTTTCATCTTTCTTTTTATACGAAAATGCAAAATCAAATGATAACAAAGTTATAAACAAAACCACTAATATTTTTGGATCACTTAATACATCCTGCCATATCTTTAACTCTGGATAAACTTTAATAACCTTGCCAATTACAACACTTCTATCTATTGGCATATCTATAGTATTATTAGCATCCCCTTTTACAGTAACGCTGTTTTCATTAATACTTAAAACTCGATGAGTAATTATTGTTCCCTTATCAACAAAACTAATAATATCATTTACTTCTATATCATCATTTATCTTAACAACTATTACATCATTAATACTAAGCGCAGGTTCCATTGAACCACTTGCAACTTGAAACATTGTATAACCGAACATTGAAGCATATTCTTGTTTAAACAAAAGCATTTGAGCTTTACCATAAATTGCAACTATCAATAAAGCAAATAAAATTAAAGTCATAATTTGAATGATTATTTTTAAAAACAATTTAAATGCTTTCATGAAACTTCACCATTTTCCTTTTTTATTCTTATAATGCTTCCCCTGTATATTGACTGAATTTAATTGTAAGAGGAATAGATAATTCTGCTCCATCAACCATTAATGTACTATCTAATTCATTATAACTCTCGATATTACTCCAATTAAATATAATATTTATTTTTATTAAATTTCCACTTTTAATATCATCTAATGAAATAATGCCTGAATAACTAAGGCCATCTTCATTTGGTGTAATAGTATCACTTGATGCAACAAACAAAATATTTGGATGACTCTCTACTGCACTAACATCAACTGCAATATCATAACGAATTGCGACATCAGTTTCATGAGGATCAACAACAATTTCATAAGTAGCACTTACCCCAGGAGCAAAATAACCATCTTCTACATAAGGATTTTCCACATAAGATAAATCACTAAACGATATCTCTTTAGTCTCCAAAATATCAATACCATTTAATGTAATTTCCCACTTACCTACTGGAACTTCCAAAGTTCCACCAGCATTACTCTCCAACAAAGCATATGTATCAATTATTAAGTAAGTAGCAACTAACACAAGAAAGAAAAAAAATATCCAAAGATTTTTTTTCATAAATTTATGCATCCTTTTGAACTTTTTTTACTTCTCCAACAATATATACAATTTCATATACCAATGCAAACAATGTAGGTAATATTATTAGAAACATAAATCCCCATCTAGAGGTAAACACACTCAGTACAGTTCCCATATTATTCACAACTTTAGTATCATCTAATTCACCAATAACATATTGTCCAGATATAACCTGATCATTTATTCTAAATGATGTCTCAGTATTAGTAACAAATTCCTTATCACTAACCTCACCAATATTTATCAAAAATTCATTAGCTTTATTCCCGTTATAATAAAAGACCTTATCGCCTATTTCTATCTTTCTATCACTATTTCTCTTAACAATGGCTAAATCACCTTCCATAAAATCCGGCTCCAACTCATCATTATCAATAATAAGTAATGTATTATCACCAATCTTTGCAACATTAAATTCATTATAAGATAACAAACAAACTGTTACAAATATTGCAATCACAACCCATATTCCAATCCCAATATTTTTCAATACATTTAACACACTTTTCATAATTCACTCCTACTATAATATACTTACTATAATTCTATCACAGCATCGATATTTTTCAAAGCATTTTGTCATATTATGTCGAAAAATAAGGCTCAAAAATATATATTAGAATACAACAAATGGGTTAGATGATGAACCATCACCAGTTACTAAAGTATTGGGAATTAAATTCAAAGATGGCCTCAATCCCATAGCATTATATACTCCAGTTGAATACAAAAAACCATCATCACGAACAACAAATTGCTGTGCATGAGCACTACTGTATTCATTCGGAGACATTGTCCAAAAAAAATGATTAGTATATAAATAGTATGAAGAATTCGCACTACCATAACGTCCACCTGCAAGAGATACTTCATCTGCTGTTATGAGTCCTATTGGATAAGATAATGCTCCGTTTCCAACACTTATATCGCTCACTGTAAATCGATCATTTTTATCTGTACATCTTAATATAGGACTCCTAGTTGTTCGTAGTCTAAGATAAGAGCCATAATTTGTAACTGTTTGTCCATAACCTGTTCCCAAAACCAACTGCCTATCATTACAAAATAATGTATCACTCACCATTTTAGTTATATTAATTCCTTTCGATTCAATATTCGTAACATACCAATTATCTATTTCTGTTTTCATATTTGAGGCTGTTGTATTCGTTATAGCCTCTATTCTTGATGTCGAAGAATAACCCAAAAATCCGCCATACATGTATCCCACATACTTATTATCACTTTGATTAGCATTAAATGAAGTTGTTTTAACTTGAGTAACCACTCCAGTATTATTAATTGTACAACTATTATTTGGGCAAATTCCATTATATATTAATCTAACAGAACCATTCCCATTGATTCTTACTATCTTCCATTGGAATCCAGCAAATATTAAATTATTACTCAGCAATGTTTTTGTGCCTCGATAATAATAACTATCACCATAATCATCTTCCATTTTATACATTAATTTATCTGTTGCAGCACTTACATTTGCAAATGTGTTTATGGGCGCTTCTTCTATTGAAAGCTCTCCACCAAATTGGCTCAAAATTTTATATCTCAAAGTCTCTCTTTCATCTATAAAACTAACATTACATGTCGTCTTACTTTGTGTTAAATTTATCGTTGTAATTGACCACTCATCACGGTTCCATCTTCCACTTGCACCCTTATCACACAATATTGATTCAACAGCATATCCACTTCCCTTTACAGGAAAGCTATTTGATAGAACACCATCTATAGTCACAGCAAAAATTATATCTCCACTAGAAAATGTTCCAACATTTGCATTAATTGGTGTTTGTGTTTCTATACTTTGATAATAAGCAAATGTGCTTGCAATAGTTATTATTAAAATTAGCACAACCATACTTATACTTGCAACTATTACTTTATTTCTTCTTTTATCTTCGCTCGGCAATTTAAAATCGAATTTTCTTAGTTTCATAATTTACGCTCCTAAACTATTCTCTTTCATTTTACCAAATGACCCC
>JGI994J12354_10003375_pt1 | contig 14972 bp, 10 predicted proteins | sample IntmicLarv3ML3BL_FD_12354 | JGI IMG/M metagenome (IMG submission 12354)
AGCTTCAGGAGCAGAGCGGTTTTTGTAGCATCGATGTCGATACAAAAGCATTCAATAATTTTTCCGACTTTGTATCGGCTTAATTTACTGTTTTCAAACATGCTTCTAGCCTATCAGGGGTCAGCATGATGGGCTAGAGCCTTCTTTTTATTAAATTCGTATTTCATCTGGAAACTGCCGCTAACGAATATCATAAGAAGGCATTGTTTGTGCAAATTTACGTCCGCATTTGGGCGAGACGCTTTGAGCGGTCAACGTTTCTGCAAGTCCACAGTTTTGCTGAGAATGCCTAGCGCTATGAGTTTTATTGTGCAATGGCTCAAGTATATAAGTATTCATATCATTATAGATTGCCTTTATATCTCAGATGATTTAGCGTATTCCGCATTGTTGACAGGACACACGGGTTCAAATTTTGAAAAAATAATTTTTTGAGAATCAATAAAAATGCACACATGTGAAATATGCAAATTTTGCGAGTTAGAACTGTTTAAAGCAAATAATATTCCTTCTGGGCCTAATCCGACTCTGTTTGCCATAACAGACAAAAATTATGGGATGACGGGAGAACTCCACAGGTGCACTAACTGTGGGTATATTCAATGTGTTGACATCAAAAATCCCGATGCCTTTTATTTTGACCTTGAGGACCCTCAGTACGAAGACAGTCGCAAAAGCAGACTGCTACAAGCCAGAAAACTCTTACAACTACTCCCAAAACCTCATCGTAACAGCAAGTTTCTAGACATTGGTTCAGGTAGTGGTATTTTGGTTGAAGAAGCAATCCGCCAAGGTTTTAATGCCATAGGGATAGAGCCTTCCAAATGGCTCCATACACAAGCTGTAAGCCGAAATATTCCAAGTGTTCAAGGGGTATTCCCAAGTGCAAAAATTCAAGGAGATTTTTCCATAATCACCCTTGTGGATGTAATAGAGCATGTGGCTAATCCTGTAACTCTTTTGCAAAACATCGCTACCCAACTAGAGCCTGACGGATTCTTGTTGGTTATAACCCCAGATGTTGAGACACTGTTCCCCAAAATTCTAAAACATAAATGGTGGCATTTTCGTGTAGCCCATATTGGCTATTTTACGAAGAAAAATTTATGCATGGCGCTTGAAAAATCAGGATTGACACCTTTAAAAATTGGCCGACCCTGTTGGTATTTCGGGCTTGGATATCTATTGGAACGTTGTTGTAGCTACCTTCCACAATTTTTGCGTTTAAAAAAAATCGAAAAACTAGAGTCCATTGTAATCCCCCTAAATTTAGGAGATTCGCTTTATATAGTAGCTCAAAAGAGCTCATAAATTTAAAAGGTATTTGTAACGCTTTATGAACATTAGAGATTATATATTTATAGCTCGGCTGGATCATTGGCCCAAAAATATTATGGTGTTGCCGGGCTGTGCTTTTGCACTCTATCTAATGCATATTTCTCCAGATATATCTTTTTTGTTGCGAGTGGTGATGGCATTGTTGGCCTGTTGCTTTTTAGCTTCAGCAAACTATACGATCAATGAATGGCTAGATTCTGCTTATGACAAATTTCATCCCGCAAAGAGACATAGGCCCGGAGCTTCAGGAAGATTGCAACCTGCTTTTGTGCTTTTAGAATACATTGTTTTTGCAGGAGTGGGCCTGAGTATAAGCGCTTATTTGACTAATTTTTTTCTTCTAGTCGGGGTAATTTTCTTGATTATGGGATTAGCCTATAATGTTCCCCCTATTCGCACCAAAGATAAAGCCTACCTGGATGTTGCCACGGAATCCTTTAACAATCCCTTACGGTTTCTCTTAGGCTGGGTTGTATGTTCCCCCTCAACTCTTCCTCCTTCCAGTATTTTGCTTGCATATTGGGCAGGCGGAGGTTTTTTAATGGCTGTTAAACGATATGCTGAATATCGATTTATCAACAATGCTGAACAAGCATCACTTTATCGTGCATCATTTGGCAAGTACACAGAGAAAAATTTGCTTTTATACAGTGTTTTTTACGCCATAACATCCTCATTTTTTTTAGCTATTTTCCTCATAAAGTATCACATAGAATTCATGTTCCTCTTTCCTTTTATTGCCTTTTTATTCGTCTGGTATCTAAAAATCGGGATGCAGCCTTTGTCTGAGACTCAAAGCCCAGAAAAAATATTTCGAGAAAAAAACTTTTTCTGGTATGTAATTTTTTTAATTATTTTAACGATGTTTTTAGCTATCCTGGATATCCCTGAATTATCCTACCTACTAGAACCAATAGGGCTTTAATGGTGTATAGACTTATCAAATATGGCTTAAGCGGAGGAAGTGCGGCCATCGTGTGCATGTGTGGTGTTTATACATGCTGGTTGAATTTTGTAGTATCAACAAAACATTAGCTAGCACGATTGGATTTTGCTTTGCGATACTTGTCAATTACACCATGCAGTGCTATCTAGTCTTTCCCAGCAACGTATCGCATAGAAATATTTTTACTCGCTACTTAGCGGTAAATTTAATCATGCTTGTAGTAAACGCTTTTATTTTTGAGCGAGGAATAATCTTTTTTCAAGTCATTACCTTGTAGTACAAATCGTTGTCGCAATAATTATCTCGTTTGTAAATTACCTAGTAAATTCACACATAACCTTTAAAGAGAGATTTTTTTGAAACAAAAAACTATTGTTGTTTTTGACTTTGATAAAACCATATCTTGCAAAGATACATATCTGCCATTCCTTTGGTTAGCAATCAAACAAGCCCCCCGGCGCATTTTACCTGCTATCAAATTGCCTTTTGCCGTATTCCTTTACTATGCTGGGGTTATTGACAACAGCAAGCTGAAATGTATTTTTTTACAAACGATATTGGGAAAAGCATCAAAAGAGCATGTACACACCATTACAAAACAATTTATAAAACAACTCTTTAATGGTGGACTTTTTGAAGAAGCCATAAAAACTATCGAACACCACAAAAGCTTAAGGCATCGTTTGGTTTTGGCTTCAGCAAGTTTTGATTTTTATATTAGACCAATCGCTGAACAACTTGGATTTGACGATTGTGTATGTACACATGCCGCTTGGAGCGAATCAGGTGTCTTGTTGGGTACAATTGACGGCGAAAATTGCTATGGCAAAGCCAAACTGCAAAGTCTTACAGAATTGATTGACACCAGAAACGAATTTTATATAGTATGCTACTCTGATCATTACTCTGACTTCCCGATATTACAGTGGGCTGATAAAGCTTACATAGTAAATCCATCTAATTCCCTTTTAAAGAAAATAAAAAACACAAAGATAGAAAAACTCAAGTGGTAATAACCATGAAGTGTCTTAAAAATATTTTTACACCCTTATGTTGCATTACAATCCTCTTTTTTGCTGTATACCTTCCGTATATATTTCACGGAGGCTTTATCATTGATGATTGGGGAGTGGCGTATCAGGCGCACAATAAAGGCTCTTTTTTAGATATTTATAAAAGCTGGTTTCCCCTGTTTTCCAACAGGCCCTTGGCCCCCTTCCCCATTACGCTTGTTGCATTACTTTATGATTTACAACCTCTTGGTTACATAATAACGCATCTTTGCCTTTGGGGATTGTTTTTAAGCTTAACAACTCGAGTTTTATATTGTTATCTTGGACAATATGCGTATCTCTTTTTTATTCTAGGACTGTTTCCAGTTGTATCGTCTACAGTCATATTTTCGCCAGGAATGCAGCTTGTTGCTTCCGTCAGCTTCTCATTGTGGGCTATCGCTTTTAATATATTGAATTTTTCAAAAAAGACAAGTTCTCGCTTAACAGCATATCTTTTATTGTTAACCTCATTGCTAGTCTATGAAATAACGTTCCCCCTATTGATATTATCTTGGTTTGTTTCCTGCCACTCAACACTCCACAAAAAAAAAATTCGCCACTTTTTACTCTCTTGTATACCGTACGTAACCATCGTTTTTATGGTGACGGTTTATCAAAAAGTCATAATCCCCAATATTATGATCACTCACTCTCGTCTTCATTTAAATGAAATAAAATCGTTCCTGAACACATTTTGGCGTTGGTTAAAAGCGCTTTTCTGTGACTTGCCCATTATGCTGGGTGATTCTTTTAGTCGTATTTTTACTTATAACCATGTTGAATTATTTACCTTAGTCGCCATATGTCTATTGGGCAGCATGTTTTTCTTTGTGCTAGGAAGCCAAAAGGGAACTCAACATGTTGAAAATAAAAATTTTCTACTGATAAGCCTACTAACATTTTTTGCGTCGTCCCTCTTGTATATACTCTCAGGGGCGTACCCTGATATCTCAGGGTATAATAATCGCGGAATGACATGTTCTTGGATTGCTTTAAGTATATTTATACCATCATTTTTATGCTATTTTAGAAAAATAAAATGCTTGTTAATCTTGGCTTCAATCATCTATTTTTTCATTATTTGCTCATTTATCATTCAACGAGATCAACAAATTATTGCTTCTGAATATCAGCATATTATTTTACAAGATTTCAAAAAAACAATCCAAGAGTCCGGGTATGATCTGTCCTCAAGTTATGTTCTTGCGAATATTCCTGCCAATCCTCCAGATGCGTTTAACAATGAAGTAATTTTCAACGTTCCATGGGATTTTCCTTTTGCAGTGCAAATGTATTTCCCTAATCTGGTGAAATCTTCCGCTCCAGTTAATCCGCAGATGATCGCTAGTGGTTATTTGAAAGTTGACGGCAATGATGTTGCTATTTTTCGAGATAAATTCCCTATTGCGAATCTATACTATTATCAATATAGCATAGGCGAAAGGAAATCGACCTTGGAATACATAGGAAAAGTTGAACAAGTTCAAAAAATAATTGATATCACTACTACATATGAGCATTGGAAAGGTGTCCCTTCTTGGAAAGAGCGCCAAAAAGCATTTTTCTAGCCTATCAGGCCTCCTCCTGATACTCTAGAGCCGTAATAATTTTGAGATGCGGAGAAAAGACGTAATGTTTTTTCCAACACTCTAAAGTCATTGGTTGCTTTATCTTCGGCGAATTTAACCGAACGCTATATATTTTCTCAAAAACCCTGTGAGAGATTAACTCTTACTAGGCTTTTTTTGCGGAGTCATCCTATTTGTCAGATTTTAGTCGTTTTGATTGATGGGATTTATAGCTTTATAAGGAGAACAGTATGATGGAGTAGGATATAACTATTTAAACGGCGGCTCAGATATTATACCTATGTAGTTATAAATTTGTTTTTGTGAATTTTAAACGGATTAATCTACCGGCTCACAAGTAAAGTTATCAACTTTATTATAATACCACATAAAACGCTTTCGATCAGATAATTAAAAAACTACGCTTGTATTCTACGATTCCCCGACGTATTTCTGGGTCTTGCCTTTCTACGCCGATCGCGGTGGGGTCTTTTTTGGTTTCTGGCGGGTCGGCTGAGTTGATGATTTCATAAGATCGATAAACATCTCTGTCCTATAACCGGCTTTTTCAGCCAATTTAGCGAGACGCCGCATTTCGTGCCTAGAAGAAGCCACGTGCCACGACGCGGGTTCATGCGAGGCGGTTTGTTTTAGCAGAGAATCGCAGAATTTGACGATTAAAATCCAAATAGTCAGAGATTCAAAACGCTCTTTGTTGAACCAATTCGTACCATTGCTGTCATGAACCAACAGATAGTGGCGGCAATCTGGAATAACGAAGATATCATGCGGTGATTCTGCCTCTTTGCCCTGAGAAAAACGAGCCAGAAGCGCTTTAAGAAGTCCCACAGGATCATCGTCCAACGCGTCTTCCATGAATTCCCGCAAAGTATAATCTAAAGCGAAACGATCTAGGCAATCCGGAGCTGAGTCTCGCAACAGAAGCCACGATAGCAATAACCGCGCGCCAGAGACGGAAGCAACGCGCTTGCGTATCACGGTAAGAAAATCAACCGCGCGGCGCGAATGCGGCGAGTATGACTTAAGTCGCGTCAATAACGAAAACAGCGCGATTGCTTCCGCCGCCCATCTGGCGGAAGCTTTTTCAATGTTCCCAGACTGCTCCTTCAACGCGGAAAGGAAGCTCTCCAATGCCTTGTCCAGCGTTTGGACGCATAATTTCGCATCAGTAGAAGTATCGGGAATCGCTTGCAAAAGGGCCCGAAAGCTCGCGTTGAGTTCAGCAAAACGTATACGCTTATGTTCGCTTTCGAGGTTTTTTGCGCCGCGCCCGCACAGCGTTTTGCAGATAATCTCCCAGGAACACTCCTCGTCGTCTCGAATTTCACGGAAATCAATGAAGACCTGAAATTCGTATTCGCCAAGTTCGGCATAGATGCCTTTGTCTGCGATTTCATGTCCGCTACGGATAAATTCGAGTCCGCTGGAAATCTCGCGGAATGCGTAAAAAACGCCGCGATCTGGAATCAGCCCCAGATTTTCAGCGAACGTAGTGCGCCGCGCGGACGGTTCGCAGTCGTCGCGTTTTATGGCTATGGGAGCGGCGTCTCTGATCCAGCCTGCCGAGAGGGCGTGGCGATTGTGGTAGAAAACCAGAGCGCATTGTTCCCCCGCGCGATTGGAATAAGCAAAAACGTTTTCATCCACTCCGTTGTCTGAAATGAAATCGTAGAGCGCGAAATGTTCTGAACCAGAAAAGAGTCCGCGAAGACGCAGCAACGGAAAAATCCACATTCTATGTCCCCGCATCAGGTCTTCGTCAACGGATTCGTTCCAATAGGCGCGCCGGTATTCCATGCCGTATTTTTCTCGCCATCCCTCCAGTTGACCATGGGCAAACATGGGAAGGCCGGGCATGGTTGCCATCATAACGCAGCAACCGAAATATTTATCCTGTGTTCCAAACTGTTCCACGGCGGTTTTTTCGTCGGGATTACTCATGAAATTTACAAAACGTTTGAGAATTTCAGGATCAAACTCCAGCACATTTTTCACGGTCTGACGATATTTCACGTTTTCTTCGTCCAGCAGCATGTTCATGAAAGCGCTGTTGTATACGCGGTGCATTCCAAGCGTACGGACGAAGTATCCTTCCATAAGCCAGAACGCCTCGGCCAGCAGTAACGTACCCGGAGCTTCCGCCGCCACGCGGTCAACCACTTCGCGCCAGAATTCCACCGGAAACAGGGCGTCAAACTCTTCGCGGCTCATGCCGTGCTCAGAACGGGAGGGAATTCCGCCCGCCAAACCGGGAATAGGATACCACAGTCTCTGGAAGTGTTTTTTTGCAAGAGTCATGGCGGCGTCGAAACGAATTATTGGGAAATTGTGCGCCACGTTCAGGATTATCTGGATCACGGCTTCGCGTACGTCTGGCAGTAGAAAATTCAGTTGCGCCGTATCGTTCCAAGGAAAACTGGTGCCGTCATTGCCGTGATATATGTAGCGCACATTTCCCGAATCTCGTTCAATAAAGCGGAATACAACCGCAGCGTCGCTTCTGGTCCAGTAACCGTCTTCAATCTGGACTACGGCGCGTTCGTCTGAAGAAAGATTTTCGCCATTGAACTGATAGGAAGGAAAGGGAAGATAATCGGTCTGAATAAACCAGTCGGGATGTTCAAACACCCAACGCGAACAGACTCCGGTGTGATTGGGAACCATGTCGCTGGCTAGGCGGATACCTCGCTTAAACGCTCGCTCCCGCAGGTTTGATAGCGCCTCCCATCCTCCCAGATCATGGGCGATTTCATAATCATAAAGCGAATAAGCCGAAGCTATTGCGTCATTGTTGCCGCAAAGTTGTTTAATACGCCGCGAAGCGGGAGATCGTTCCCACACCCCGATAAGCCAGATTGCGGTAAATCCTGCGTCAGCCAAACGGTCCAATTCGGCGTCCGGCGTCTGATCAAGGGTATTGATGGGATATCCGTACCGGCGACTTAACTGGTCCAGCCAGATGTAAACCATTTTGGCTACCATGACTACATTGGTCATCCAGTTGTCGTCTCGAGAAAAGCATTCGTATTCTGGATAGTTGTAGCCATCTGAAAGCAAGGCGACTTCCAGAATATCAGGGGTCGCGACTGAGTTAGCAGATTTACCGAATTCCAAGACGCGAGTTGGTCCCGGCCCGTCGCCCCCCCGGGCTCTTTCGTAATTTTCCTCAAGCAGAATGTCAAAAGCGGAAACAAGTTTTTTCCGTAATTCCTCTGGAAGCAAAGCGGCCCACTCATCACGTATTAACATAGCCTGATCTTCCAGAGAATCCGGCGAGACTTTAACGGGAGCTCGGAGAAGATCAGGCAATGTCATAGCGAAGCCGGGCAGGCGCGGGCTGTCGGTCAGAGTTTTTGTCATGGCTGAAACTACAGTCAGGTATTCCTCTCCGCAGGTGGCCATTAGTTCGGAGTCGTCCAAAATCCGTCTGAAAGAAGCGATGGCCGGATTTTCGGAAGCAAAGCGCAGCAAGAGTAATTCTCTTAGTACGACATATCTGACATCGGAGTTAGATTTAATGTTGTCCAACCACCAATTTTCATGGCGTGCCCCGTCATATTTCAAAGCCGGAGGAAAGAATTTGACAAAATTAGAGGAAACTGAACGGACTAATTGGCCGATCGGATCAACTCCGTTTTTGCGCAATGCATAGTCAAAATTTTTGTGGGAGAATTGTCCGAGGGCCATATCGGCAAGAAAACGAAATACCGACTGCATCGAGGCATAGAGATAAAGGGAGCCGGTATTAACCAGAGGAAATTCTGAAGGCTGCTCAAGGTTCAGCGCACGGGCGAGTTGTCGGAAAAAAACGATTTCCGGAGCGTTAGCCGAAGTCTCTAGATCATGGGAACGCAAAAATTGCGCTGAGATCTGGATACCATGCGGAAAGTACATCAAGGCGTTTTTTTGTTTTTTCATTTTTTTGAGGAGTATGGAAAAACATACTAAAATAAATAACTACTTAGATTTTTTCGCCTTGGTTTTATCTGTTGATTTAGTTTTTGGGGTTCCTGAGTTTTTTGAGGGCGCCCCGGCTTTTTTCGATGTTTTATTTGTTGCTTTCTTCGAAGCTTTTGATTTCGGTTTACGCGAAGTTGCTTTTGCCTGCGCAGCTTTATTTTTTCTGGATGGGCGTGGTTTTTTACGGTGGTGAATGATTCCGCGTGGCTCGGGACTGAATTCATCGCGATCGTTATTCTGCAAACTAGTTGTTTCGTCTAGGCTAGGATCAGCTTTCTTCGCCGCATCCAAAGCTTCCCTGGCTTCGATTGTTCTACCGGTTTTCATGTACAGTCGACCAAGCGCGTTTAGGGCGCGGGCGTGGTCCGGTTTTAGTTCAATGGCTTTTTTGTAACTGGCAATAGCGTCATCATTACTTTTTCTAAATTCACAAATTAGCCCCAGCTTGTAATGATTATTGGGGTCGTCTGGGAAAAGCTCCGCCGCTTCTTTCAGCAGAGCGGTGATGTTGTCGTATTGTTTGTGTTTTACATAGAGAGAAACCAGCGCGTTACGGGTTTCTGTATCGTCTTTTTGTTGATCCAGAGCTTTTTTGTAGTGCTCAATGGCTTTGTCGTCCAGCTTGTTTGTCCGGTATAATGCGGCGATTTCGCGATTTGCGTCCGCATTATTAGGGGCGCTTTTCAGAACAGAGTCATACGCGCCAATTGCCAAGGCGATTTCTTTCTTTTTTGCCAGAAGCCTAGCCACTTTTAGTTGAACATCCGGGCTGTTAGGTTTCAACTTGAGAAATTCGCCGTATTGTTCAAGAGCTTCCTGGTAAAAACCGCGTGTGTTACGGATTTCAGCCAGCCTAAAACGAGCGTTGGCGTTTTTAGAATTCACCCGAACAGCGTCTTTATAGGCCACGACAGCTTCGTCCAAATTACCCTGTTTTTCGTGCAATATTCCCAGATTCAGATAAACATTACTGTCGGATGTGTTGAGATATTCCGCTTCTTTATAAGCGGCAATGGCCTCTTTATCTTTACCCGAGAGACGATAAATATCGCCCAGTTTTCCGTAAGTTTCAGCTGCGTTTTCCGGGGAGTCTTTGATGGTTTTTTGAAGGGATTTTACGCTTTCTCTCAGGCTTTTTGTCAAAATGGGGTCAGACGTTTGTTTAGGGGAAATGGTTGGCTGGGCGGGCGGTTGCGAGGGCTGAACTAAAGGCTTTGCCGGTTGATGGATGGCATCCGAGTTAGCTTTTATGTTTTTGCCCTTGCCGCTTAGCAGGTATTCAAAATTAGCTAGTTTTGTGTCCCCCTTTTTTTCATAAATTTCCGCCATCATTAGATGAGTTTTGCGGTTTTGAGGATTGGCCATTTCGGCTTTTTTCAGTTGCTCTAGGGCTTTGTCCAGATCATTTTGTTTTAAATAGATGGCGGCGATACCAATATGAGCAGTGTCGTCCGCCGGATTGGCGTTCAGCGCGCGCCCGTATTCCTCAAGAGCCAAGGAGGGTTGTCCCATAGCCAAACGAACTTCGGCCAAGCGGGTGAAGATTTCCGAATCCCGAACCAGAATGTTTCCGGCTTCGGTCAAATGGTGGAGCGCCAAAGAGTAAACTTTCATATCTGCCAGTACGCGCCCAAGCGCTTTGTGGTATCTGGCATTGGAGGAGGCGGCCAAACCGCGGGTCAACTCCACCGACGCTTCATTATTTTTTCCTTGCTGCGCGTAAAGAAGGCCTAGATTACCGCTTGCCCTTGGAAAGTTTGGTTCTTGGTGGAGAGCCTGACGATATTCGCTGATGGCTCCGTCAATATTCCCAACGCGTTCAAACATCAAGGCGTTTACATAATGGCCAGCGGAGCCATCGGGACAAAGTGCTGCGATTTCCGCTTCAATCTGACGGGATCGAACTTCGTTACGGGCAGCGTCAAGGGAATCTATGCGTGATAGGGCTTTTGAACACGAACTTTTTTGTCCTCCAAAATCGAATCCGCACAGCAAAAATAGTATTGGCAAAAACATAACGCACGAGGCAAGTTTTTTCATTGATTTCACATCCTTATGCGGGGATAATAGTTATAAGGCGAGGCCAGTATACACGCGAGTTATCAAAATTTCAATGAGTTAGCCTAATTCTTTGATTATATGTGGAATTGTGCCATAATGTTTTACCAATTTTTAGGAGCTATATTTGACTGACAAGGAGCGTTTAAATATGAACGAGGAACTGAAAGAACTCATAATGAACGCAAACGATTTGCCAACCATTCCGATGGTTGCGACGAAAGTATTGCAACTTATTGAAAGCGAATCTACAACTGCCAATGATCTTGCAAAGGCAATATCGTCCGATCCAGCGGTGGCCGCCAGGGTTCTTAAAATCTCCAATTCCGTCTTTTTTGGTTGTACGCGGCAGATTCAAACTTTACCGCACGCCATCATGATGCTTGGTTATAATACGTTGAAAACGGTGGTCATGACGGCGTCGATCAAGCAAGTGTACAAAACGTACGGTCTGACGGAAAAAATGTTGTGGGAACACTCTTTTGGAGCGGGACTGGCGGCGCGTATCATTGCCGGGACGACCAGGCTTGTAAATGATGATGAGGCTTTTTTGGGAGGCCTGTTCCACGATATCGGTAAAACTGTCATGAATAATGCCGACAGTGCGAAGTTTCAGGCTGTTATGCAAATAGCCTATAATGAAGGCATCTCATTTTTGGCCGCCGAGCGTCAGATGTATCCATATTCCCACGCTGATGTGGGGGCTCTTGTAGTTGAAAAATGGAATTTTCCGGAAATGTTAACAAGAACGGTTGCCGAACATCATCGTTACAGGTTTGAGGGAAATGAGGATCCTTACTTGGTTACCCTTACCTGCATAGTAGGCCTGGCGGATATTTTTTGTCACAAACTGGGACTAGGTCAGCGCGAGCCGGAAACGGAACTGGTTTTGCACCAATCAACGCCCGCGCGCATGCTGGATTTGGGAGAAGAACAATTGAATGTCATGCTGAGCTCGTTTGAGAAGGCGTATGCCGAGGACAAGAATTTTTTCGAGTGACTCTGGTTTCGGATATAGCCATTGTTCTTTTATATAAAATCGGAATCAACCGTCCAGTGCTATTTCCCCTGTTTCACAGGCGAAGCGGGACCGATTACCATGTTGTCCGCCGGGGGAAATATCTTTGATAGAAGAAAAAACCGATCTAAAAAACCTGAGCCTTTCCGGCTTGGAACAATTTCTCCAAGGTCAGGGAAAGGAACGTTTCCGCGCTACTCAGATATTCAAATGGATGTATCAACGCAATGCCTGCAGTTTTCAGGAGATGACCAATATTTCCAAAGCTCTGCGCGAAGAGTTGGAGGCAACTGCCTTTATCAGTGATCTTGAGGCTGAGGCTATAGAAAAAGGAAGCGATGGTACGCGCAAATATCTGTTCAGGCTAACAGACGGAACTTCGGTTGAATCAGTGTTAATTCCCGACGAGGGGCGCAACACTCTATGCGTCTCGTCGCAAGTTGGTTGCGCCATGGGTTGTAGTTTTTGTCTTACTGGAACGTTCAAGTTGACTCGCAATTTGACTACATCCGAAATTATTAATCAGATAATGGCGGTACGGCGCGACGCCGATATTCGCAACATAGTCATGATGGGTATGGGCGAACCTCTGCACAACCTTGACAGCGTAATCCCTGCAATTAAAATTATGATCGACGGAAACGGATTACAGTTTTCCAATCGGAGAGTCACAATTTCCACATGCGGACTGGTTCCGGAAATGGAGCGTCTGGGCCGCGAACTTCCGAACGTGAATCTGGCGGTTTCGCTCAACGCCACAACCGATGAACTGCGCGGCGCAATAATGCCCGTTAACCGAAGATATCCTTTGGGCGAGCTGCTTGAAGCTTGTCGGAAATTTCCGCTTCCCGGTCGTCGTAAAGTCACCTTTGAATACGTAATGCTCGGGGGGGTCAACGATACTTTGGAAGACGCGAAAAGATTGTTGCGCCTGATCAGTAATATTCCCAGTAAAGTGAATCTGATCCCGTTTAACGAATTCGAAGCTTGCGAGTTTAAAACGCCTGCCAAGGATGCAATCGACAGTTTCCACAAATATCTTGTTGACCGTCATGTGACGGTTATTACCCGTAGCAGCAGGGGTGGAGATATCTCCGCCGCCTGCGGACAGTTGAAAGGAAGAAGGATTGCGGCTTTGGACGAAGCGTCTCTGAATTTGCCGTAACCGCCAAAAAGGAATTTTTAATATGACAGAGCAATCGGAACGCAAGTATAAATTTTCCTGGCAGTTGTTGGGCGACCTAGAGGTTGGTAGACCCAATCTCGGACACAATACCAGGCTGGAAGTTTACCGCCTCATGCAGTTTTGTTTCCGCGATGTGCTGGAACGAAGATATGGGGCGGAAGAGGTAGACAGTATCTTTTATGATGCGGGATATCTGGCCGGAAAGTCGTTTTACCAGAATATCATTGGCCCGCAGAGTGATTTTAAATCCTTCATCCACAAGTTACAGGGCGCTCTGAAAGAGATGGGTATCGGTATCCTGCGCGTGGAAGAAAGCGATATGGAAACAGGTTCTTTTGTTATTACCGTTTCGGAGGATCTGGATTGCTCTGGTTTACCAGAGACAGGATTTGGCGTTTGCACATATGACGAAGGATTTATTGCCGCTTTGCTGGATGGTTTTTCCGGAAAAAAATACACTGTGAAGGAAGTTGATTGCTGGTGCACCGGTGAGCGTACCTGCCGTTTCAGCGCGGTAATTGATAAAAAATGATCAACGATCTCCGCGTCATACTTGAACAGATGGCCAATGGAACAATTCCGAAGGCGATACCTTCTGATCTGCCCTACGCCGAAGAGTTGACGCGTCTTTCCGAATATCTTAAAAAAATTGAACAATTTTCCCTTGCGGTATCCATCGGTGATCTGACGGTTTCTCTCAAGGGTTTCAACGGACCGGTGATGGGGAGCCTTAAATCTCTACAAGCTAATCTGCGTCATCTGACTTGGCAGACTCATCAGGTCGCCGTTGGAGATTTGGAGCAACGGGTTGACTTTATGGGAGATTTTTCCACAAGCTTTAACGCGATGGTTATCTCCTTGTCAAAGACTCGAGCGAAAGTTGAGGCCATGCATGCCAGACTCCGCAATGAGCTTGATATTCAAAAGGAGCTGACAAATAAATTACGGGAAGAAAAAGAACGTTTACGGCTTATTACTGAAAACGCCAATGCGGTCATCTGGACCGCGGATGTTAATACGGGATATTTTACCTATATTGGCCCCTATGTCACGGAACTCCGAGGGTTTACGGTTGAAGAGGCGTTGGCCGAAACGCTCGAGGAATCTCTGACCCCGGCTTCATGGGAGAGGGTGCAGTCAATTTTGGCGCGAAAACACGAGGAGTTTCTGGAATCCGGCGACGTTTCCATATTTTATGACTGCATTGAAGTTGAGCAGGCGTGCAAGGATGGTTACGTTATTCCGGTTGAGATGATTATATCGGCAATAGTGGGCGATGACGGTAAGTTGAAAGAATATGTGGGGATTTCCCGCGACATAACCGAACGAAAGCGCATGGAGGATAGACTGACCTATCTGAGCAGTCATGATTCGTTAACCGGATTGTATAATCGTACTTTTTTCGAAACTGCCTTACAAGTGAACGTCATAAAAAAACGTTTCCCTTTAAGCGTTATTTCTGCCGACCTTGATGGAGTGAAAAAAATAAATGACACTATGGGACACGCCGAGGGAGACAAATTGCTGAAAAATGCGGCAGCTGTTTTCCGGATGTTTTTTCGTAACGAGGACATTGTTGCGAGGGTGGGAGGCGATGAGTTTATGGTGTTGCTAGTCAGCGCCGGAGAGGATGACTCCGCCGGGGTAATTGAGCGCATTAGATCCTGCGAGAAAAAGTTCAATCTTGAAAACGAAGGGCCGTTGGTTCAGATTTCATTGGGAACCGCAACCGCGCAAAACAGCGACGATGTTAAACAGATGTTGTTGCTTGCCGATTCCCGGATGTATGAGGACAAGTTGGAGAGGAAACAGCAGAGCGAAT
>JGI994J12354_10003376_pt1 | contig 14971 bp, 7 predicted proteins | sample IntmicLarv3ML3BL_FD_12354 | JGI IMG/M metagenome (IMG submission 12354)
TATTCCAATTTCCTAACCCGATAATCAAAACGGAGTCGCCTTTCTTCAATTTTGCGAGACTTTCAATTTCTTTTGCCAATAACGCAATTAACTTTTCATGACAGTTTACGTCGTTTTCTTTTAACTTTTCAGATTCAATGGTAATATAGTTCCCCAGCGGTTTACCCAACGCTTTACTACCCGCCTCATTTGTAATGTGCACGCTGGTCAATAAGAAATCTTCGCCCTGTGTCGTTTTCACTTCAACGCCACCAGATTCTTCTGGGGATTCCCGCTCTTGCAGCAATTCTCTTGCCTCAATGGCCAAGTCTGTACGGACTGCAAAATTCCTTTTTTCGCTTTGGTTTTTCATTCTATCTCGCACCCTCCTAACTTTTCCTTATTTTTTCCTTTCATTTAAAATATATTCATTGACTTTATTGGCCTCTTAGGGTAAAATATGTTGTGTTGAATTAACCATGGGATGAAAAATTCCTGAGCGTATCGTAGGAGATAAACTCCTTAAGGTGGTTAATGGTAGTAAGAAAGAGTGATATTATCCAATATCAAACCACAGAATGAATATTTTATTTTAGGAGGAAAACACAGTGGCAAATATTAAATCCGCTAAGAAAAGAATTAAAGTTATCAATAAAAAGACTTTAAGAAACAAAATGATTAAATCTCAGGTGAAAACAGCAATGAAGAAAGTTATCGTTGCAGTAAACGCAGGAGATAAAGAAGTGGCAACTGTTGCACTCAAGGGCGCTGTATCCACAATCGACAGAGCTTACATCAAAGGCATCTACCACAAAAATTCTGTAGCAAGAAAGAAATCTTCTTTAACAAAGCTGGTAAACAGCCTATAATTCTTGTTCACAAATGTGCAAAAGCACCTTTAAAGGGTATCCTGTTTATCAGGGTACCCTTATGTTTTTTGATAATTTAGGAGTGTGGTCTTATGATAAGCAGAATTGATGGCGTACGAGAGAGATTCGAAAAAGGCTATAACTGTGCGCAAGCTGTTGCCTGCGCTTATTGCGATTTGTTTGATATCGATGAAAAGGAAGCTTTCCGCTCTGTGGAATGCTTTGGACGGGGTATGAGCTTTCTGGGTCCTTGCGGCGCAGTTTCTGCCATGGCGTATTTGGTCGGCTTGAAAATTTCTGACGCGAATTTAAATAATCCTCAGTCGAAAACCGATTGCTACGCGGCAATGGAGCCTTTAACGAACGCATTTTTGCAGAAGAATAAAAGTCTGGAGTGCAAAGACCTAAAAGGCATTGATACCGGCATCCCTTTGCGCACTTGTCTGGGATGCATGGAAGATGCTGCTTTGCTTCTGGAACAACATCTCTTGGCCGATTTATAATAATTACATTTAAAACCATACCCTTTTGGTACAGCGACCAAGCGACTGCAAAAACGCTAGATGCCTCCTTTTTGCCTATACCTATCAGAAATCGTATTTTCATGGTTCTGTTCTGCGTTTGCAGAGATGATTTCTTTCCCTGAAGATATCTTTAGGTGAAATTGTCCGTACTTCAAGTGGCAAATACATGGTAAAATCTCTAAATGAGGGTGTGGATTTATTTTATTTCCGTGCATTTTATGGTATACTAAACATATAGGATTTCGTAAAAAATCCAAAAAAAGAGGAGGAACACACATGAATATCGTGGACATTATCATGAAGAAGCGTGATGACGGTATATTAAGTTCTGAAGAGATCGCATATTTTGTTGACGGGGTCACCAACAACACCCTCCCCGATTATCAAATATCCGCATTTTTGATGGCAGCCTTCCTTCGACCTTTGAATATAGAGGAAACCGCGTGTTTGACAATGGAGATGGCTAACTCGGGCAAAATTGCCGACTTTTCTTCTTTAGACGGCTTCAAGACAGACAAACATAGCACGGGCGGCGTTGCCGACACAACCACGCTGATTCTTGCGCCTCTGGTTGCCTCGACGGGCATTCCTGTCGTAAAAATGAGCGGGCGGGGTTTGGGTTTTTCCGGCGGCACATTGGACAAGCTGGAATCCATTCCCGGTTTTGACATTGATATTTCTGAAAAAGATGCCATTACTTTTGCAAAAAAAAGTAACTTGGTTTTAATGGGACAAACGGATGACCTCGCACCTGCGGATAAAAAACTCTATGCCCTGCGTGATGTAACCGGAACTGTTGACAGCATCCCGCTAATTGCGGCAAGTATCATGTCCAAGAAAATTGCCGCTGGTGCAGACGGCATTGTGCTGGATGTAAAGTGCGGCAGCGGTGCTTTTATGCGTGATTTGGAGAGTGCGCAGGCCTTGGCGACGATTATGTCAGATATGGGACAACATGTCGGCAGAAAAGTAACCGCCATAATCAGTAGCATGGATCAACCCTTGGGATTGAATATCGGAAACTCTTTGGAGGTTATCGAAGCCATAGAAGTCCTAAAAGGCAATGTCACCGGCGACTTGCTCGACGTATCTCTGACGCTGGGTGCGCATATGCTTCTTCTGGCAGGACGTGTCGCGACAGAAAAGGAAGGAATGACCCTACTCTCAGAAAATATAAGCAATGGCAAAGGCCTTGCAAAATTCAAAGAACTGCTGGAACAGCAAAAAGGCAATACGTCCATCATAGATGACTACACCCTTTTGCCTTTGGCAAAAGAAACCTTAGATATCTGTGCACAGGCAAGTGGATATATTACTCATATGAATACGGCCTCCATTGGGAGGGCCAGTTTGGAAACAGGCGCCGGACGTGCCTCGAAGGAGGATCAATTGGACTTTGGCGCAGGAATCGTTATGAAAAAACGCTTAGGTGATTTTACGGAAAAAGGCGAGGTTCTGGCCAGAATATACAGCGCAACTACCGAAAAATGTGCCGCTGCTGCGAAATATTTAACGCCTGCCATTATCATCTCCTCCGAAAAGGCGGCAATCACACCTTTGATTTTGGATATCATTTAATGGCGTAAACAGAAAGGATGCAAATATATGAAGAGAGCAATTGTTATTGTATTAGACAGTGTAGGCATCGGCGAGCTGCCTGATGCCGCTAACTTTGGCGATGTCGGCAGCAACACACTGGTAAATATCAAGAAAAAACGCCCTGAGACGGCACTGCCCAATATGGCAAAAATGGGCTTGGGTAATATTCAGGGAGAAGATATTCACCTTCTTGGAAAAGTGGACTCTCCCACAGGTGCATTCGGCAAAATGGACGAGCGCTCCATTGGAAAAGATACCACCACGGGACACTGGGAAATTGCCGGCATCATCACCGCAAACCCATTCCCGACCTTTACGGAAAACGGTTTCCCAAAGGAAGTAATGGACGCCTTCGAAGAGGCCATTGGTACAAAAACATTAGCAAACTATGCGGCCTCCGGTACGGAAATCATCACCAATCTTGGAGATGAACACGTACGCACGGGCTACCCAATTATATACACCTCCGCCGACAGCGTATTCCAAATCGCTGCGCATGAAGAAGTGATTCCTTTGGATAAGCTATATGAAATGTGCAAAGTTGCCCGTGAAATTCTCACTGGGAACTATGGTGTAGCTCGTGTTATTGCACGCCCTTTTATCGGCGCGAACGGCGACTATACCCGTACCAAAAACAGACATGACTTCTCGCTGGAGCCAACAGGTATTACCATTTTGGACTTGGCAAAAGAAAAAGGGCTCAATGTGACAGCTATCGGCAAAATCGAAGATATTTTCGAGCGCCGTGGCATTACTCGCGCAGACCATACCACAAGCAACGAAGACGGTATCGAGAAGACCATTCAATATATAAAAGAAGCGTTTGAAGGTATTCTATTCACCAATCTTGTGGACACAGACATGATTTATGGACACCGCAACGATGTGGACGGCTACGCAAAGGCACTGGAATACTTCGATAGCAAATTGCCTGAAATCATCGCTCAGTTAAAAGAGGATGATATTCTCTTTATCACTGCTGACCACGGCTGCGACCCAACCACGGCAAGCACTGACCACTCCAGAGAGTACGTGCCTCTTTTGGTTTGCGGTAAAAATATCAAATCCAATGTCGACTTGGGCATCCGTTCGACATTCGCCGATCTGGGGCAGACTATCTCCGAGTACTTGGATTTGGGCGCAGTATTTGAAGCAGAAAGTTTCTTAAACGATATCCTAAAGTGAGAGAACCACCTTGGCCTGTTGCTTTTGTACAATACGCCGAACCTCTCCTTTCTAAAAAATCCGCCTTCCAAACTTATCGGGAGGCGGATTTTTATTAAACATAAGAATATATGAAAAGTCTTTTAATATCTCATCATGTTTCGCCATTTAATTTCATCGCTGGTACAGATTTGTTCCCAAAAAACCCCCAGCTTCCATACATTCAGCCGCATTGCATAAAACTTCCATTCCCGCCTCATTCTTCCCGCCGAATTTACAATAAACCCCATTTCATTTCTATAAAAGCTTCTATAAAGATTCCTATAAAATAAATATCCTATCTTACTGTATCTATTCTTCCATAGCCAACGAAAAGGATTTATTTATCCCAATCAACTATGGCACATCCATCTCCGCACAAGTATGCCCCTTAAAGCGCGAACGCACTCACACCGTGAAAACATTCATAAAACGAAAAATCTGCCGAAAAGGAATATCCTCTCCGGCAGATGCTCAAAATCAAGGCATAGAAATCATCTGTATGATCCTGTTTTATGTCGCAAAAACTTAATTTCCCCTACTCTGCAAAAAAGTCACCTGCTAAGGCTTTGTACTCGTCTGTGCGTGCTTCGTGCTTGCCTCGTGCGTGCTTCGTGCTTGCTTCTCATCGGCTTCCAATTAAGGACCAATCAAGAGGTTCGATTATCTCAGACCAAGTCTCATAGTTGAAACTACGGCCGGGAACCAGCGTTGCTTTCTCGGTGTACTCGTGAGAATTCGTCGCTTCTTGTACATGTAAGTAGTACCATGCATTCGTATCCGCATTATCCGACCAGCTAATCATATCTATAAGCAAATCATCAACGCTCTCAGGCGCACGACCCAGCATGCGATTCACAAGCGCCATAAACTCAGCACGGGTAATCACGTTGTTCGGTCTAAAACTACCGTCTTCATAACCATCCAGCCAGCCAATAGAGGCTGCGTATAAAACGGATTCCTCTGCCCAATGTCCGGAAATATCATTGAATTCGAAAGTCTTAATTGCTTCGATATCCTGACGTTTTGCAAAGTTTGCCGCGATTGTAGCCAACTCACCGCGGGTTATCGAGCCGTTCGGTTTAAAATCTCCGGTATCATAACCACTGACAATACCCATGTTGCTCATTACAGAGATGGCATTATTGAACCAGTCGCCATTCTTCACATCGTTAAAGTCATTCTCCTGCACCCAGTAGGCCGAGCGCACGCTGTCAGTCAACAGACGGAAAAATACTGTCGCTGCCTCAGCGCGGGACAAATTCCCTTGCGGACGTACAGTACCGTCAGGATATCCAATAATATACGCATGGTGCGTGGAGATGAACTCATGCAAAGGAACCGCTTTGCCCTCAATATCGACACTCGACGTTTCACTCTCACCGCTGCTTCCATTTTCGGAACCATTTCCGCCGTTATCATTTCCATCATCGTCGTCATCATTGTTATTTCCGCTTCTGTAAAGCCATTGCGCAATATAGATTGTATCTTCGGTTACTGTATCACTCACAACCGGGCTCCAGCCAATAAATCTATACCTGGAACTTGAAGTGGTACTGCCGACAAACACAGGCGTCGGATCGTTGTATTTCAAATCATCCCAAGTCTGTTCCGCAAATGTACCATGGCCACCGGGCTGATACGTTACAGTATATGTGCGCTGCGTCGCGTCATACACCGCCGTGTAAGTCGCATCGCTGCTCACTGCCTCAACTGCCGGTGTCCAATTCGCAAACGTATAATCATACTCTGCCGTGCTTGCTTTTGTTGGCACCGCTCCATCAAAACTCGGCGTTGTGCCATATGGCACGTTCTCATCTTTCTCAATCACTGTTGTGTCATCATTTACCCACAATACAGTGTAATTGCGTCTTGTTTCCGTATACACCGCCGTGTAAGTCGCATCTCCGCTCACATCCGCAACCGCCGGCGTCCAATTCGCAAAAGTATAATCATATTCAGCCGTACTTGCTTTTGTTGGCACCGTTCCATCAAAACTCGGCGTTGTGCCATATGGTACGTTCTCGTCTTTCTCAATCACCGTTCCATCATCATTTACCCATGTCACCGTGTATTCAGCCACTCTCCACTGTGCATACAGCCACACCACGCTGCTTTTATTCACTATACCTATTTCATTCAAGCTATATACGCTGCTGAAATCATAATCTTCGCCTTCTCCATTTTCCGTTGTATTCCAGCCTGTAAATATATGACCTGCGCGATCGAAAAGCTGATCGCTTGCTGTTGTAATATCAGATTCATACAACGAAACATATGTCACCTGCGACACGCCGCTGCCGCCGTTTGGATAATAAGTAATCTCTGCGACATTCTCTATATTTGCATATTGTGCCACTAGTTTTTTATCATCTACTATCTCAATGGTATTTCCGGGATAATATGTAACGCCCGCTCCATCGACTTTCCAGCCTACAAAAGCCTCGCCCTGCATCGGTATCAGCTCAGAACCAGCCTTCACAAGCGCTTTAACGCCCAGCTTATACTCATTCACATCTACAGGCGCACTCCCGTTCCCGAGGCCCTTGTCATATTTAATGACGAAGCCGTCTTCCTTCCACTCGGCATACACAACCATATCTTTTGTAATTACAGTTTCACCGGTAAACGCAACCGCAATCGCAGGAATCACATAATAATACCAGCCTTGGAATATCCCGCGCCCCGGCACTCTCTGGTTGTGTTGATAGATTTCTTCTGAGCTTAAATCAGCGTATTCATTCTTGGAAGCACCCTGTATATGAAGCGGTTCTATCTCTCCTTCTTTACTCATGTAAACAATTTTTAGCTCGGTCGATTCCCATTTCGCATATAATGCAATTTTCGAATCCGGCATTGTGTCACTTGTAAAATCCACAGGCTGTTTATATTCTGCATCATAATACCAGCCCTTGAAGGTATATGTTAGCCCATTCACCATTCTCGCAGGTTCTTCCGGCTTATATATAGAGAGCGCTTCACCAAACATAACGCTCCCATAGTCAAGTATATGCGCGGTGCTTGTAGCCGCATTATAATAACTCGTTTGCTTTATGTCTCCTATCGACGTCATACCCTCATCTTGATTGATAATAATCTCTTGACGATTACGCGTATAATAGAAATCTTTAATGTCCGATTCCCCGTCATCTTCGTTCACGACCTCAAAACCGCCAAACACTTTGGCACTTAGCTGAGGTGTAAATGCGCTGTACGATTGCGAATACTCATCACTTAAAACATAATACCTATCATCATCAACTTGTTTCTCGCCGCCCGACTCGCCCAACAGGCGTTCGAAGTGGTAATTGGCTTGATATTGCGAAACCGTCGCCCATGTGGCAAGATGCGTACCTGTTGTCCCAATACCGGGAATTAGGTCGGCCGTCAACGTCCAACGGTGTGTCAGATATGCCCCCCATCCATTGAAACTTTCAACATTACTGTTACTATTATTTGAATCGGCCCGTTTGAACACCGCATTATAACTGCTTGGCCATAAATCCCCAATGTTCTGATCCAGCTTCGCCGTAAAAGAATATTCAGACGCAGGCGCCATTCCACTCACATGCGTGTACGTTGTTCCACGGAATGTCATTGTCGCTGTTTTATTGCTCTTACCTCCATGTGTGGGATTCAAATCGAACTTAAGTGTGTATACAATGCGTTTGAAATACAGATTAATGACCGTAGAGCCATTCCCTTGTACTTGACCGCCGTTGCTGGTCCAATAATCACCATACTCCGCAGCGAAAATTGCTTGCATCGCCATACTGTCAAGCAACGCCTCTACTGCGGTTCCGGACTCTGCACTAAAGTGCTCCGTACCATAAAGTCCATAGTTATGGACATCCATTCCCGGATTGCCTATAATGTTTGGTTTCTCCAACCAGTAGATCACCGTATAATTCGCCGTACCGGCAATCCAGACTGCTTTTAGAACCGTGCTCTTCGCCAACGGCTGTGTAAAATCGAACGGCTCCTCACTCAGGCTATCATAATAAGTCCAGTGTGAGAAAGAATAACCGCTGCGTGTGGGCTCATCAGGCTCTTCGGGCACTTCGTTCACTGCGTAAGAAACATCAGAAATCTGCGTTCCTTCTGATAAAAACACCAGAATAACTTCTTCGGCAAAGTAAGGCGCAAGCATCAAATTACTATTTATCGCCGTGCCATTTTCAAACCTTCCCGCTTCAAAACCCAATTCCACATCATACCAATACACAAGTTTACCTGTTCCAACGACACCATGATCATCCGGAACACTGAATGATACACCCGGTGCCACCTGATACGTTTTCACCACCAAACCATATGTATCTTTCAAACTAACCAAATAGCCTGTCCCAAACACAGCTCTCAAAGTAACATTACTTGTTATTTCCTGATTAAAATCGAACTGCTCCTGTGCGCCTTCCTCAAACCAGCCAAGGAATGAACGGTAGTCCGGCGGAATCTCGGGATTTTCGGGTTCATCCACTTTCTCAGCAGGACTCACAACCGCCACCGTTGACGCCTCTCCGCCAATTATAAACGTAACAAGGAACGTCGTCAAAGTATTCATCTCACCCAACACATCGACATTCTTCTCCGTTCCAGTATGCACGCTTCCTGCGGCCCGAAAACCCGCATACAACATAAATACATACGCACCTGATTCCTCATCTTGCGTAAGCATAGCCTCTGTAATCGGTTCGGCAATATCAAAAGGGTTCGCATCATCAAGAAGAACACCCTCTACAAATTGATTTGCAGCAAACCAGCCCTTGAACTCCATACCTTCATCCACAGACGGACCTTCCGGTAATTCCAATAAATAACCATCCTCATCCGTCACCAATCTGAGCGGAATTTCCATCTCCAAAGCGCCTTCATCTTTGACAAGAACCGGCTCCTCTCCATTATAGAAGTAAACCTCCCATTCAGACTCTGCGTCTTTCGCAAACGTGTACGCCGGCACCAAACCCAAAATCATGGTGAATGCCAGCAACAACGAAAGAAGTCTCCTTTTTTTATTTGTATACATAATAATGTCCCCCCTCTAAAAATATATGGATCGCCAGTGCAGTACTTCATATACCTTAACTTCTCGGCCTCACAAACCGGCTTTCGGCCGCGCTGGCCTTTCTTTTATTCGGATTGTGTGCATTTACGCTTCAATTTCTTTTTTTATATCTGTTTGAATCTATGGCGCACCACAATCTAAATGCCTCCTGCTTTGAACCTACATCTTATCCTCCTGAAATCACTGCCACTTCATGATTCACCTCCGCCAACCTTTCTATTTATTTGGTTTTATTTTTCAATAAATTACATATTTATAATATTTAAACATAATAACACAACATTTGTAAATTACAATAGAAATATTAAAAATAATCGCATTTGTGCCTATAATATGTAACTATTGTGTTAATTCGAGTACTTTATTTCCGATTTTGCAAATAAAGTTACATCTCAGCATTCCATTTTAAACATCTGCTATACTAACCCCATGAGCGTAAAATCCGCATATACCGACAAAAATATAGTCTTCTTCCGGATTCGGAAAAAGACAAATCATCGTCCATTCTATACTCTTGACAAAAACATATTTATATCTTTACACAAAAAAAGTGAAGCAGCATTTGCTGCTTCACACATTTTTTAATCAACGCTCATCGCATCAATCAGTTCATTTTTCAATCGGGCCAATTTTTCCGTCAAATCCACCGGCACAATATGCGGATTGTTCAACCGCAAATGTTCTCCCCACAGTGTTTCTTTTTCCTGATTACAATATGCCTGAATCTCCATCGTCTTTGGTGATTTATATACCAGCGCTCCATTGATAAAAACAGGCTCCAGCAACTCCCTAACGGCATAAGTCCCTGCTTTCAGACGCATATTTCGCCATTTTGCGCTGCTGTCTCTAATTTCCAGCGGTTTGGTTTCATCAATCTCTTCATCTATCAACGCAATCAAATCAGCCTTGATTTTTCCCGTTTGTTTATCATAAATACGGAATATTTTCTTAATTCCGGGATTTGTTACCTTTTCAATATTATTAGATAATTTAATTTTTGGAATAAACTCACCATCTCTGCCTTCTTCCGCCGCCAGTTTGTATACGCCGCCAAACGCAGGACAATCATCACCGGTAATCAGCTTTGTACCAACGCCCCAAAAATCAATCTTCGCTCCCTGCAACTTTAAACTGGAAATCAAATGCTCGTCCAAATCGCTCGAAGCGCTGATTAGCGCATCTTTGAATCCTGCTTCATCCAACATAATTCTTGCCCGTTTAGACAAATACGCCAAATCTCCGCTATCCAAACGGACGCCGTATCCTGTCAAATCAATTCCTGCTGCCCTCATTTCCGAAAATACTTTGATGGCATTGGGAACACCGCTTTCCAATGTACTATAGGTATCCACCAGAAAAACACACGAGCGCGGAAACAGCTTCGCATACTCACGAAATGCGGTCAGCTCATCAGGGAAGCTCATAACCCAACTATGCGCATGCGTACCTTTCACAGGCACATCATACAATTTTCCGGTCAACATATTGCTCGTCGCGCAGCAACCGCCAATCACAGCCGCACGTGCGCCCAATACGCCTGCATCAGGCCCCTGCGCACGGCGCAATCCAAACTCCAGCACCGGATCGCCCAACGCTGCCCAAACAACACGAGATGCCTTGGTGGCAATCAAACTCTGGTGATTGATGATATTCAACAGCGCCGTTTCAATCAACTGCGCTTCCATAATCGGCGCTTTGACACGCAGCAACGGTTCATGTGGAAACACAATCGTTCCCTCCGGAATTGCATAGACTTCCCCCGTGAATCGGAATTCTTTTAAATATTTTATAAAATCCTCTCCAAAGATATCCAAACTCTCAAGATATTCCAAATCTTCTTTTGTAAAATTCAAGTTTTGTAAGTACTCAATAGCTTGCTCCAAACCGGCAGCAATGGCATATCCATTTCCACTTGGATTCTTTCTATAAAACAAATCAAATACTACCTGTCTCTCATGAGCACCCGCTTCAAAATACCCCTGCATCATCGTCAGTTCATACATATCTGTCAACAGCGCCAGCTCTCTGTCTTTCATGATTCACAATCTCCCTCATGCATTCACCAAATCAAATAGAATACTTTTATTTTATTTTGTCTATTATACACAAAACACAGCAGGAAAGCAAATTTTTCCACCCCCATATTTTCTGCTTCCTGTACACAGCATTCTTTTAAAAAATAGGAAAATCCTCTTTACTTTTCTAATTCATCATTGTATAATACAGCCATATACAGCAAAAACACTGTGATGGAGATCGTAGTCGGTTTTAACTGATTGCAGAGAGTCAGGATTAGGTGAAACCTGATATCAGCAAATCGTTCTATATCCCTCCGGAGTGACAGACCGAACAAAGGCAACTTTCAGTAGGCTCTGGCGTCCCCCGCGTTAAGGGAAAGCATCTTGTTTGAGATGCAATGAGAGGATAGTTGATTCTATCAAATCAGGTGGTACCGCGAGCTTTTTCGTCCTGTTGGGGATGAGAAGCTTTTTTTATTTTGTAAATACCGTTATTTTCACACGGAATCATATTTAATTAGGAGGAGATTGCTATGTACGAAAAAGTATCGAACGATATGAACTTTATCGACAGAGAAGTTCAGGTTCAAGATTTTTGGAAAGAACAGGACATTTTCGGAAAAATGAGGAATTTGCGTGTTGGCGGCCCAATTTTTACGTTTTATGACGGCCCCCCTACGGCAAACGGCAAACCACACATCGGCCATGTATTGACCAGAGCCGTAAAAGACATCATTCCCCGTTACAAAACCATGAAAGGATATGATGTTTTAAGAAAAGCCGGTTGGGATACCCACGGTCTGCCTGTTGAGTTAGAGGTAGAAAAACAATTGGGCTTAGACGGAAAGCCGGAAATCGAAAAATACGGCATCGAGCCATTTATTCAAAAATGTAAAGAAAGCGTTTGGACTTATGAGCAGGATTGGCGCTCTATGAGTGACCGCGTTGGCTTCTGGGCCGATATGGATGATCCGTATGTAACTTATCATAATGATTATATCGAATCAGAATGGTGGGCATTAAAACAAATTTGGGAGAAGGACTTATTATATAAAGGACATAAGGTTGTTCCTTACTGCCCTCGCTGCGGCACTGCCCTTTCCTCTCACGAAGTTGCACAAGGGTATAAAGATGTAAAAGAAGTTTCCGCCATTGCAAAGTTTAAGGTTGAAGGTAGGGAAAATGAATACTTCTTGGCGTGGACAACGACACCTTGGACATTGCCTTCCAACGTGGCTTTGACAGTGAACCCAAAAGAAATTTATGTCAGGGCAAAATATCAAGATTATGTTGTTATTTTGGCTGAAGCATTGCTCAATAGCGTACTTGGCGAGGGCAACTACGAAGTTTTGGAATCCATGTCGGGTCAAGACTTAGAGTATATGCGCTATTTGCCTTTGTTCGATTTCCTGGAAAACGATCCAAAAGCTTTTATCGTAACTTGCGACGCTTACGTAACCTTAACTGACGGTACCGGTATCGTTCATTCTGCCGGCGCATTTGGTGAAGATGATGCCCGTGTTTGTAACCGTTACGATATCCCGTTTCGTCAATATGTAGACAACGAAGGTAATATGACTGCAGAAACAGGTCTTTTGGCCGGCATATTTGTTAAAGATGCAGATCCTAAAATTCTTGAGCAGATGGAAAAAGACGGCTCTTTGTTTGCAACCATTCCTTTCGAGCATAACTATCCTTTCTGCTGGAGATGTGACACACCGCTTATCTACTACGCAAGAAGTACATGGTTCATCAAAATGACAGCTGTTCGGGATCGTCTGGTCGCAAACAACCGTACAATCAACTGGTACCCTGATAATGTTAAAGAAGGCCGTTTCGGCAAGTTTGTCGAGAATGTTATTGACTGGGGACTCTCGCGCGAGCGTTATTGGGGCACGCCGCTTCCGATTTGGGAGTGCGAATGCGGTCATAGACATACCATCGGCAGCATCGCCGAGTTAAAAGAAATGTCACCTGACTGCCCGGATGAAATCGAATTGCACCGACCATTTATCGACGCGGTGCATATCCATTGTCCCGCATGTAAAACAGGCCTTATGACCCGCGTACCGGAAGTTATCGATTGCTGGTTTGACAGCGGCGCTATGCCTTTTGCACAGTGGCATTATCCATTTGAAAATAAGGAAATTTTCGATACGCATTTCCCCGCAGACTTCATCAGCGAAGCTGTTGACCAAACCCGCGGCTGGTTCTATACCCTGCTTGCAATCAGTACATTGATTTTTGACCGCGCACCCTTTGAAAACTGTATCGTTATGGGTCATGTACAAGATAGACATGGACAAAAGATGAGCAAACATAAAGGCAATGTTGTTGACCCCTGGGAAGCACTGAACAAACAGGGTGCCGATGCTGTTCGTTGGTATTTCTTCGCAAACAGTGCGCCTTGGCTGCCAAGCCGTTATTATGATGAGGCCGTGAGCGAAATGCAGAGGAAATTCCTGGGTACACTTTGGAATACCTATGCATTCTACATTCTCTATGCAAGCATCGACAATTTCAACCCCAATGACTACACTTTGGACTATGATAAGCTGCCTCCGATGGATAAATGGATTCTATCCAAGCTGCAAACACTCAACAAATATGTTGACGATTCTTTGGAGAGCTACAAATTGACAGAACCATCGCGCACACTGGCAGACTTTGTGGACGACTTATCCAACTGGTATGTACGACGCTCTCGTGAACGCTTCTGGGCAACAGGCATGGAGCAGGATAAGATCAATGCTTATATGACACTTTATACTGTGTTGGATGAGTTATGTCGAATGGCGGCGCCATTTACACCGTTTATTACGGAAAATATCTATCAAAACATGGTGCTTAAAGCAAACCCTTCTGCACCTGAAAGTGTTCATTTGACCGACTGGCCGGAATACCGTGCAAGTTGGGTGGACGCTGATTTAGAGGCAAATATGGACTTCGTTTTGAAAGTTGTTGTTGAAGGCCGTGCCGCAAGAAATGCAGCAAATATGAAAAACCGTCAGCCACTGGCGATGATGTATGTAAAAGGCGGAAAAGAATTGCCGGCCATGTTCTGTGATATTGTAACAGATGAGCTAAACGTAAAGAATATTACATTTACGGATGATGTGGAAGACTTCACCAGCTACTTGTTCAAACCGCAACTCAGAACCTTAGGCAAAAAATATGGCAAGCTCGTTCCTGCAATCGGAAATTATCTAAAGGACGTCGACGGAAGTTCTTTTATGGCAGCACTTCGCGCAGATGGCAAAGCAAGCTTTGATGTGGATGGCGAAAAAGTTGTTCTGGAAATGGACGATGTTTTGGTTGAGACAGCTGAAAAAGGCGGCTTTGTTTCCAGTGGCGACCATAATTTGACCGTTGTTTTGGACACAAATCTAACGCCTGAATTAGTAGAAGAAGGCTTTGTACGTGAAATCGTGAGCAAAATTCAGACCATGCGTAAAGAGGCGAAATTTGATGTAACCGACCGTATTGTCGTTTATCTCAGCGGCAGCACGAAGGTTTCCGATATTCTTGCGAAAAACGATATTCTCTCGGATGTCTTAGCCAACAACATTATCAATGGCGAAGGCGGATCTTACTCAAAAGAATGGAATATCAACGGTGAAAACGTCACTCTTGGTGTGGAAAAAGCATAAATTTTATACAATCAAAAGACCTCATTCATTTATTGAATGAGGTCTTTTAAAACTTCTTCTATAC
>JGI994J12354_10003377_pt1 | contig 14969 bp, 16 predicted proteins | sample IntmicLarv3ML3BL_FD_12354 | JGI IMG/M metagenome (IMG submission 12354)
GGCCACAGGGGAACCTCCTGCGATGACCTATACTCTCCCCATTGGGTAGAGCGGCCTGAAATAGTCCTCGATATCATAAAACAGTTTTTACTTAATCCGTCTGATAATCTTAAAGAGTTTTCAAATAACGATGAGGATATTAAACGATGTTATAAAGAGTGTAAAAAGGATGCATTTGAGTTTGTTGATTCGTCCCGTAAAAACAAATTCAAAAAATCATGGCAGAAGATTGAACTTGTATTTTTTGCAAAGATGGCAGCACAGTATATTGCGCTTAGGGAAAACCAGCGTTACTATTTCGATAAAAGTTGGCTGCTCATCCGGAAACTTGTTCTTACTATTGGAAAGGAATTTACGGAACACGGTTTGATTCGGGATATGGAAGATGTGTTTCATTTGACCATTGATGAAATAGCGTTTTTAGCGCAAGATAGCAACTTCCGGACAGAAAAGGATTGGCAGCAAATAATAGACACGAGGATCCGTGCATTTAAAAAGAACACGAAGATTGCACCGCCATATTTGATAAAAAATGATTCGCTCTACCGGGTCCAGGGTAAGGTAGATAAAAAGAGCTATAAAGCAGTGGGTATAAGCAGCGGAACAGCCGTGGGACAAGTACGGATCATTTCAAATGTAAAAGATTTGAGCGAAGTTAAAGACGGAGAAATTGCAGTGGTCTCAACATTTCATCCGAGTTGGACACCGATATTAGGAATCGTCAGCGGCTTGGTCATGAATTACGGGAACATTCTCTCGCATGGGGCTGTTGTTGCGAGAGAATACAGGATTCCAGTAGTCATCTTCAACGACACTGCCACAAGCGTATTTGAAAACGGTCAGTGGATTGAAATAAACGGTGATACAGGCAGGATCCGAATAATTAATGCGGACACTACATCAAGCAGCGAACAAAAAGAATATGCAACAGTTTAAAAACGTTAGGAGGAATCAATATGCCGGAATTACCGGAAATCTATCATTTATCAAAACAAATGGAGAATGAACTTGTCGGCAAGAAAATTATGGATATTGAAGTGCTGAAGGAAAAATGTTTGAATATCGACAAAGAAGAATTTGTTTCTCAGGTATCAAATAAAGTGATTCAGTCTATTTCATCTTTGGGAAAATGGATCTTTATAAGTTTGGACTCTGGGATCAAGCTGGCATTGAGTCTCGGTATGGGTGGGGATGTTTTTTATTATAAAGACGCATCTTCTTCCCTACCTGAAAAATATCAATACAAAATAGATTTTACAGACGCATAATTTTTGACCATTAGGTTTTGGTGGTTTGGTTATTTTCACTTAATTAAAGAGGGCGTTGCTAATGCCCACAAGCAAACGGATGAACTTGGAATATCACCATTGGAAAAATCGCAGTTTACATATGATTGCTTCAACAGTATGTTGAATGGTAAGCGCGGCTCCATTAAATCATTCTTGATGGACCAAAAAAAAATTTGGCGGGGATAGGTAATGTGTATATCCAGGACATCCTTTTCAGGGCAAAGTTTCATCCGGGTAGAAAAATTAATACAATGAGTGATGTAGACAAAGACCTATTATATAAAGCAATTTGCGACGAGTTTCAGGAAGCCTCCGATTTGGGCGGCATTGTTCAGGAAAGAGACTTGTACAATAATCCGGGTAGAAAATATGATTTTTTAGTTGGTTACAAAGAAGGCAAACCCTGCCCTGTATGCGGAACGGAAATAAGTAAAATAAAGGTAGCTAACACTGCCTGCTATATTTGCAGTTCATGTCAAAAATGATGAATGTAAGGAGGTTAGAAACGGTGTGAAAAAGATTGCACTGATTGTCCCGCGGGGATCAAAATACGGAAAAAACAGCCTGCTGAAAAGCTTTTTGGAAAGAAGCGATGTAGTATCGAACTTTTATGGCGCATGGGAAACGCCGAATCTGAGTCTCCTGACCATAGCTGGGGTAATACCTGACCATTACGACATCTCGTTTATCGACGAAGATCATGGTGTAGAAGTTCCCTTTACTGAGCATTTCGATATCGTCGCTCTAACGGGGATGACGCAGCAGATATACAGGGCGTATGAAATAGCACGGCAGTTCAGGCAGAATGGCTCGTATGTCGTTTTAGGCGGGATACACGCCTCGATTATGCCGGAGGAGGCCGTAGAAAATGTCGATACTGTTTTCATCGGCGAAGGTGAAGCAACATGGTCAGCATTTTTAGACGATTATGAAAAAGGAACTCCAAAACAAACCTACCGAAGCGATAAATACATATGTCTATCCGAATCTCCAATTCCCCGATACGACATTTTAGACCCTAAGCTATATAAATCCTTTAGCATACAGACCACAAGGGGTTGCCCCCGGACTTGTAATTACTGTACTCTTCCGATCATGTACGGCGCATCGTATAGACACAAGGAAATACAGCAGGTCATAAACGAGATTAAAGCAATTCAAAGGGTTGACGCCGACGCGTTTGTATTCTTTGCAGATGACAATATGTTCATACAAAAAGAATATTCAAAAGAACTCGTAAGGGAAATCGCAAAGCTTGGAATTACTTGGGGAACCCAGACGGATATTTCGGTTGCTGATGATGAAGAGCTTTTGGAACTGCTGTATAAGTCCGGATGCCATTGGCTATTTATAGGTTTTGAGAATGTTTCAAAAACCGGGCTTGATTTTTTAGATGATAAACAATGGAAAGCAAAACGGCTGAATGATTATGAAGCGGCCATTGAAAGGATACACGAAAATGGCATTAACATATGGGGTTCATTCATGTTTGGCGGGGATAATGATACACCGGACGTTTTTGAAAACACGCTTGATTTTACTCTGAAGAATGGTATCTATTCCGGCAGCTTTACTATCCTCACACCACTCCCCGGAACGCAACTATTTAAGCAGATGTCAGATAACGGCCGGATCATCGATTACGATTGGAGCCGGTATACATTTTGGGATATAGTCTTTCAGCCAATTAACATGACGCCGGAAGAGCTTGCAAAAGGAGTGGCTTGGGTCTATGAACAGTTTTACTCAAAAGAGAATGTTGCTGACCGGACCGCAAGATTAAGAAGCCGTATGAGGCAAATGCGGAGGAGAGACAAATGATCGGGAAATCATCGATGAAGCAAAGACTGATTCTTGAAACCGCTCTGAAGTTGATGTTTGAAGGTTTTTATGAAGACGCTACAATTGAAAGTGTTTCTTCATATACGCAGTTGGATACAGAAAAGATCAGGCAATATTATACTACTGACGAAAACCTCAGAATGTCCGCTATGAAATATGCCGCTATCGTTTGGGTGGAGCAGGTTAAAGTTGATTTGGAAAAACAAGAATCAAAAAAAGATAAGCTGTACGCGCTCATACGGCACTATATTGCGGGATCGGAAAGTTATCCCCAATCATTATCGCTGTATGTAGACATCTGGAAGAAGATAAGGGACATAAAAACAGAAGACCGGCAGTTATTAAGCAATGAGTTGTTTAAAATCTATCGCTATTATGTCAGATTTTTTCAAGAAGCTATGAAAGATATATATACGAATGAATCCGGATATGATATGGAGCAATTAGCGTGGATCATGGTGATTATCAGCGACGGTTTTCATGTTCAATCCCTTATACAATCGCAGCAAATAGATTTTGATAGAATCACCCAGACGTTTTACCAGATGCTGGAGCTGTAAGGCGATGACAGGAGTGTGGAAATGAAAAAAGTTATACTCTATTACCCGAAGATAACGGGAGATGAAGACTCACACCCGTTATACATAGGGCTTCCCTTATCAGTCCTGGCACTTGCAGCTCAGTTCGATGAAAAGGAATACCATATATCCGTTATTGACGGAAGGATCGAAAGTGATCCATATGACAGCATTTCAAAATTATTGGATGATGAATGTATATGCGTCGGCGTAAGCGCCATAACCAGTTACCAACTCATGGATGGAATGAACTTTTCCCGGCAGGTAAAAGAGTCTAATTCAAACATTCCGATTGTGTGGGGAGGGTGGCATCCAAGTTTGATGCCAAAGCAGACAATAAGCAGTGACTTCATTGATATTGTCGTGACCGGACAGGGTGAAATTACATTCCCACAACTGGTAGAAAAACTAGCACAAAAAAGCAGTTTTAAGGATGTCTCAAATCTATTTTATAAAGACGATAAGCACCACATTATATCTACTGGCGAATGTTTCCTGAAGGAAATCAAGACAGTAAAACCTATTGAGCATTCTTATCAGTACATAAATGTTGAGAACTACATTCAAGAACTTTGGGGAAATAAACGCGTTATTATAGGATATGAATCGAGCAGAGGGTGTCCATGGAATTGCAAATTCTGCTCTATCGGTTCTGTTTATAAACGAAAGTGGAACGCTCTCACGGGGGAGCAGACATTCAACGGAGTAAAATATCTCTATGATAAACACAGCATTGACGCTGTGCATTTTTATGATAACAACTTTTTTGTTGATGAAAGAAGAGCACAGGATTTCAGGCGCCTTATGATAACGGAAAACATTCCGGTCAGATGGGATGGCACTACGATTGTTGAACAGTTTGCCAATTTCTCTGATGAATACATTGAAGGTCTTAAAGAAAGCGGTTTTTTCAGGGTTATAGTCGGCGTAGAATCCGGCGATGAGGAGGTACTTCAAAAAATAAACAAGCGGCACCAAAACGATCAGGTTTTGCAGCTTGTTGAGAAGTGTAAACGGCATAATATCATGGCGTCACTTTCTTTTATGGTTGGGTTTCCCTGGAACCCTGAAAAGGATTTTGAAGAAACGGTACGATTGATGGAAAAGATAAAATCAATTGATCCCAACACAGAGATACTGTTATTTATCTTCTCCCCCTACCTTGGGACGCCGCTGTATGACGTCGCTCTTGAGTATGGAATGACCTTTCCGGATTCGCTTGAGGGTTGGTCCAGATATACATACGAAAGATCCAACACTCCGTGGATATCTGATAAACTGCTGAGAAAAATCAACCGTTATATAAGCTTCTTCGGAACGAAGGATATATCATCCGGACTTGTGAGTTTTTTGCAGGGAGTTAATGATGAATAGATGGCCTTTGGGTGAAATTCAATCTTTTTTAAATAGTAATGGGAAAAGCGATGCATACGCAGTCTCCGTTCTTGACATAGACTTCTTCACCCGTATTTACAGGCGGTTCGATGAAAATGAACTAAATGATATCATGAGAAATATCGAAGAGTTTTTAAACTCTCAGCTTCCGGCAGGAGCGAAAATGTGGAAAGCTGAAGGTGATGATGAGTTTCTTATAGTGGTGCTGTATTGCAATAAAGATAAGCTAAACGAAATCCTTCTTAATACAAAGAAAAGGTTCAGAAAACAGAAATTTGCCAATGGCAGTGATAAAGATTATTCTAATATATCGATGTCGTTCAGTGCCGGCGTCGCTTCGTTCCCTGTTGACGGACAGGATTTATATACAGTTATTAAAAAATCTGTGGTTGGACTGTTCCTCGCTAAAGCGTATCGTAGAAACAATGTGGTAAAGGCTCCTGAAGTAAATGAAAAGGGATACGAACGAACACTTTACGATGATAGCCTTCGTGTCGATGTTGTTTTCGGATGTTATGGCGAAATCGGGAGTATCAAGGAACCTGTATACGCTAAGCACGCAAGGCTTTGGGAACCGCAGGCAATTGATGTTGATGAATCTGGCAAGGTATATATTGCCGATCAGAATAACAACAGTATCCTTGTATATGACGGAACCATGGTCAGAAAGATAGCCGGAACAGGGATGTTTGGTTACTCAGGAGATGGAAACCCCGGAAATTACGCGATGCTCAATAAGCCGACCGGACTAACCGTGTTCAATGATAAGCTATACATTACTGATACCGGCAATGACGTGGTTCGTTTATTGGATTTAAAAACAGGTATTATTTCTACCTTCGCGGGAGATTCGGAAGCCGGTTATTCGGGTGACGAAGGTTTGGCAATAAATGCAAAACTGAATAAACCCGGTGGTGTTGTCGTAGATAATGAGAGAAATCTTTTTATTAATGACATTGCCAATAATGTGATACACAAGGTAGATCAGCAAAACATCGTCACGACTTTTGCGGGAACGGGACAGTACGGATACACCGGTGATGGCGGACAGGCAGTACAAGCTACCTTTGCCGAAATATATGGATTGGGAATCAACAGACAGAAAGGTTTTATTTATCTTGCGGATTATTTTAACCACTGTATCCGGGTAATCAATATCAAGACCGGCGTAATAACAACGGTAATAGGAACCGGAGAAGAAGGTTATTCGGGAGACGGTAGCAATGCCCTTGAAGCACGGTTAAACCGTCCGGTTGCTGTTTGTGTAGATGAAAATGATAACCTGTATATCGCGGAATCAGGAAACCATTGCATACGCTTCTATGAGGCGCAGACAAAAAAGATATACACGCTGGTTGGAAATGGGGTTGCGGGAACAAGTGAACCCGGATCGGTGAAAAGCTTTCGTTTAGCAAATCCCAATGGGTTGGCAATAAATAAAGGCAATGCCCTATATATACTTGATGGCGCAAATAACAGATTATGTTTAATAAAAATTGGAGGGTTCAAGCAATGAGTAACGAAAACGCAGTAAAAGAAAAAATCAAGGGGATCATCGTATCAAGACTAAAAGACGAGGAAAAGATACGTACTCTGGAGTATGATACTCCTCTTCTATCTTTAGGGATAGATTCAATTCTCGCACTATCTATTTTGGTTGAAATTGAGGAAGAGTTTAGTATTGAAATTGACGATTCGGATTTGAATATGGATAAGATCAGGAATATCAGCTCTTTTGCTGAACTGATTGATAACTACATAGCTTAAAATATGGTTGAGATTATATCAGTAAAAATGATTGCAGGCGTAGACGGAATTTATAATTATCCGTCCGGTATACGCTGGCATCAAGAAAGCAATGTGTTTTATATTGCCGATATGTATAACCATAGAATATGCTGGCTGAAAGAAGACGGTAGTACAGGAGCATTATCAAGCGTTGTTGCCGGTGATGATAGTTGCTTATCTTTAGGTCGCCCGTTAGCCGTTTGGGTTACTGAAGAAGGGATGCTATTTGCAGCCGATGCTGAACATAATAAGATTTTCTACAAAAACCAACAGGATGACTTTTGGAGACCGATAAAGATTGAACCGGATTTTTCTTTTAATCTTCCCGGTGGAGTCGCTGTTGATGAAAGTGGCAATGTTTATACAAATGATTTTTTGAACAACAGACTTGCTCAGATTAATCCTGAAGGTAAAGTTACAGTACTTTTAGAAGGTGGAGAAAACATAAACAAGCCTTATGGGGTTTTCTATCAGAAAGACAAGTTGTACTATGCCGATACAGGAAATGCACGAATATGTTACATTGATTTAGAAGATGGGAAGGTTAATGTCTTAAATCCTCAAGTAGAAACGAAGGAACTAAACTCTCCAAGCGCGATAACGCTTGATGAAGATGGCAACATATACATTTGTGAACAGAGAAGCATGTATTTCCTTGATGTCAAGAAAAATACCTTGTCATTGATTGTAGACAGAGATATCTGGAAAGAACAAATGAATAAGAATCAAATTAAAGATAGAATTTGTCATGTGGGGGCCGCTACCGTTAAACGTAAAGGCGAAATATATTGGGTTGATACAATAAAAAACATTGTGTATCAAATGGTTTTAAAATTCATTTAACTTTAAGTTAACGAAATACAAGACCATAAATTTTACATAAGGAGTCTAAAAAATGACTGATAAAAAGGTAAGAATATTTAACTTTTCGATTAGTGGAATTATGGCAGAAACTTTTACTGATTCTGAAGGAAAAAAATATACCGAGAATGAATTTCTGGAGATATGTGAAAAAGTCGGAAATTGGCCGATTCGTGCATGTTTCGGATATATTGTACTGGGTATGAGACATTTAAAATATAAGTTTGAAGATATGGATAAATTAATTACAATACTAGATGATAAGTTATGCAAAAACAAAGTTATATTAGGAGAATGGAATAATTGTATATGCATAGATTTTATAACAGAGGTATTAAAAGAGAGCGGATATTCACTCGAAAGCATTGATAAAATCATAAAAGGTATGAAGTACGCAATAAATAATAATACTTTAAGCGAAGCGGAACGATCTTTTATAAAATTTTATCCGTTAGTGGCACATATATAAAAGTTTAATTCAAGTAACTTGCATAGTATCACCTAAACTGCTTTATATCGTTTCAAATTCTATTAATGGAGAATGATCATGAAAATTATAACTTATGTCTTCGGCCAAATTGCCACAAATTGTTACTTAGTTATTGATGAGAATGCAAAAAAAGCTTGTTTGATCGATCCCGCATTATACGATACGGAAATTATTAATACCATTACTAACGGAGGAATTACACTCGAATATATCATCTTAACACACGGACATTTCGACCATATACTCGGTACAAACAGTTTCAAAGAGAAAACCGGCGCAAAGATTGCCGCCCATGAAGCAGAGAATGAATATCTTAGAGACCCGAAGAAAAGTATGACTTCCATTTGCGGTGGAGGTACAATCGCTGTTGATCAATACATCAGAGAAAACGACATATTGGTTTTTGGAGACGTTTCATTTCGAGTTATTCATACTCCTGGGCACACGAGAGGTTCATGCTGCTTTGCCTGTGAGGACGAGAAGGTCATGTTTACCGGGGATACACTGTTTAATGGCAGTATCGGGAGATGTAATTTTTACGGTGGTGATTTTGATGTGATGCTTTTTTCGCTTCAGAAACTAAAAAATCTCGAACACAATTATACAGTTTATCCAGGACACGGAGAAACGACAACCCTTGATAACGAAAAGGCGAGCAATCCTTATTTAAGAGAAATTTAAATCTTAGTTTATGTGCATCTTCTGGGATTGACGAAAGGGTGATAGTAATCCATGAAAGCTGTTTTTATTATACCTGAATATACGATTGCATTAAAGGAAAAAAACTTTATTGGGAAAGCAGAAAATGCATGGGAATTTCAAGCCAGGATGAGATTGTGGTCATGCCCTAGCTTAAGCCTTCTTACAATTGCCGGAATGATGCCGGAAGGCAGTGATATAGAATATGTTGATTTGAACCACACAAGCGAACCAGATATACAAGCGGATTGGGCTTTTTTTTCTCCAGCATCTGCACAAGTGCTCAGAGCACATCAACTGGCAGATAAGCTTAGAAGTAAAGGAATCAAGGTTGCTATGGGCGGCCCTCATGTGTCTGTTCTCCCCTATGAAGCGCTTCTGCATTCAGATGTAGTATTTATAGGTGAATCTGAAGAAACCTTTCCGGAATTTTTAAAAGACATAGAAAGGAACAAAATCAAACAGATTTATAAAACTTCCAACTTTCCTGAGCTGTCATTATCTCCGCTGCCGGCATATAATCTGGCAAAGCAATACCCATATAAAAGCATACCTTTACAAACATCAAGAGGATGTCCGCACCAATGCAGCTTTTGCATTTCATCAAAAATATATGGTAATAAAATCAGATGCAAAGCCACAACTCAACTGGAAAATGAATTAAGCTTCATTAAAGATACATTCGGAAAACCATATATCTTTTTTACCGATGATAATCTTTTTATTAATAAACGAAGAAATGACGAATTCATAAGCATCATCAAGAATCATCATATAAACTGGTATGCTTTTTCGGATGCCAGTATTGCGGACGATAACGAGTTGCTATCAGCAATTGCCGATGCAGGCTGTACTCAATTATTAATAGGTTTTGAAAGCTTGTGTTCTGAAAATTTGAAAGACTTGAATCAGAATCACTGGAAAATGAAAAAGCTTGCTTCCTACAAAGAAATTATTAGTCGTATACAGAGTGTCGGAATAGGTGTTGTCGGGAGTTTTGTTGTGGGAATGGAAAACGACACGGCGGATGTGTTTGATAGACTATATGAATTTATTGAAGAGACATCGTTATACGCAACAAATATAACGGTCTTGACTCCTTTCCCCGGGACAGAAACATATGAGAAGTTCAAAACTGAAGGTAGATTGCTTTCCGAAGATTGGTCTGCATACAACGGTTTTGAATTGACGTTTAAACCTAACAATATGACAATAGAAGAGTTTGAAAAAGGGTTTTGGGAACTCAATATGCGACTCAATTCTACGGAAAGAATGAACAGAGTAATTAACCACTTTAAAACGGTATTTAATAATAAAAAATCTTGACTATTAAAGCCGTTTTTATAATAAAGGAGATAGAAATGAATGCTCTAATTTGTTATGACACGAAATATGGCTCCACTACAAAAATTTGCCATTATATAAAATCAGGCATGAAATTAAATACTGATATACAAAACATTTCTGAGGTAAAATCATTCAACTATGATTTGTTTATCATTGGTTCCCCGATATTTATAGGAAAACCTATGAAAAGCGTCGTGGATTTTATTGGTACTAATTATGAAAATCTAAGAAATAAAACTTTAGCCATTTTTGTGACATGTTGGGCGATGGCAACGGAGTACGGGTCATCGTCCGTTGAGTTTTTAGATCAACTAAGAAAACACCTTCCGCCCTGTCATTTGATATTGGAAAGAGCCCTGCCCGGAAAGTTGCTGTTAGATAAAGTTAACGAACGAGACCAACAGACAATGAAACGCTTGCTAAGAAGACTTGACGCTATGAGCGAAGAATTTAACAGCAAGGAGATTGCTTGGCGTGATGCCAGAGATAAGAAAACGGCTGAAGATTTCGGAAAAGAAATCGAAAATAGTTTCCGAAATTATAATGTTTATTGAGGTGCTTTATGATTAAGACAAATACGAATTATGATGTGGCGGTAATCAATTACCCTCTCATGGATCCGAGGATAAAACCTGATGATTACAATTCATATATGCAGCTGGATTATACGAGTGTTGATCCATGGCATGTGCCTATATACATACATATCCCTTTTTGCTCAAGTATTTGTAAGTTTTGTGTGTACAGCAGACAGGTTCCTGATTCTGAAAAATTGCTCGATGATTATGTTGAGGCATTAAAAAGGGAGATAAGCCTATATGCAAAAACTTCATATATTCAGTCTTTAAAGACAGATGCGATATTTTTGGGAGGAGGGACACCAACAACTCTTTCCTCCGCACAACTAAAAAAAATAATCACGGTGTTGAAAGACTATCTTCCATTAAAAAATCCTGAAATAACAGTTGAGTGCAATATATCCAATGCGGATGAAGAAAAAATCAATTCATTATATGAAGCAGGAGTTACCAGAATAAGTACTGGAGCACAAACTTTTTCTCAAGAGCGCCGGGATGTGTTAGAACTTCGATATACTGCGGATGATATCTTCGGGTGGATAAATATGGTTAGAAAATATCCGTTTAAAGATGTATCAATCGACCTTATGTATGGCCTTCCGGGGCAAACTTTGAAAGAATGGGAGAATGATTTGCAGATAGCAGTTTCGTTACCTGTTGATCATCTTTCAATATACAAGCTTACTGTCTTTGCTTATGTAAAATTATATAAGGAGTTGGAAAACAAAGCAGTTCCCGATTTACCCCAAGAAGATGAAGTCTTCCAAATGTATATAGAAGCAGATAGAATACTCAAAACAAATAATTTTATCGTACAAAGCAGTCAGGAATATTGCCGGAATGATAATAGATCTCGCTTTTGGGAGCTGACATATGACGGATACGGAGACAACCTTTCTTTTGGCGCTTTCAGCTTTGGATATGTGAACGGTGTTAGTTATCAGAACCTGCCGAATCCAAAAGATTACATTGCCGCAGCCATCGAGGGCAACTTCCCGATTAAAATGGCAAGTCGAAAAATTACTCAGGAGCAGCTTTTGGAACGGACCATGATGCTGGGATTCAGAAGGAGCTTTATTGATAAATCGATTTTTAATGAACAGTATGGGAAACACATGGAAGATACATTTGGGGATATCCTTGCCGGGTTGGTGGAGCAAGGTTATATAGCCGACAATGGCAACGGATATGAGCTGACGCCGCTGGGTCGGTATTATCAGGGAAATGTCAGTGCAGCATTTATGTGCTCAACTTTTGATAAAGTCAGTTCACTGAAAAAGAAAATGGCAATCGGAATGCATGTGGTGCCTGACGCGCTCAATGATATGAAAGGGGTATAGATATGAATGGTGTAGCGATTACCGGTATGGGGGTCATATCTTCTGCCGGCACAAATCTTGAGAACTTTTGGAAGACATTGGAGTCAGGAACTATTACATATAAAGAGATTGAGGAATATATAAACGATAAAAATTACCGTACCAAGATAGGCGCCAGAATAGAAGATGAAATATGGCAATGCATAATACCGAATGAATATAAACTCAGGTATGGCAGAGCTGCTCAATATTGCATTTCTGCGGCTGCGTCAGCAATTGAAAACGCGGATATCAATTTGAAAGAATTGTCACATCTGCGGGTAGGTATTGTTATAAGCACAACTATGGGAGAAATCCAAGTCGAGGAACAGCTATCGGTTATTAAACAGCGCGAAGGACCCGAAAAAATTCCGCAGAAACTTCTCACTCAATACAATACAGATAATATCGTGTCGGCTATAACCAATGCATTCAATGTTTCAGGGCCGGTATATATGGTTCCCGCTGCATGTGCAGGCGGGAATTTTTCTGTCGGATTGGGCAAAAGGCTTTTGGAATGGGATGAAGCTGATATTGTGATCGCTGGTGGCGTAGATGTGTTTTCCAGAGTCGCTTTCACCGGCTTTCAAAGGCTTTTATCCCTTGCGCCGGATACGTGCAGACCGTTTGATAAAGACAGAAAAGGATTAGTGCTTGGCGAGGGCTGCGGCATTGTGATCTTGGAAAGAATAAGCTCAGCTAAAGCAAGAAAGGCCCGGATATGGGGAGAGCTCATAGGCGTTGGACTGACTTCCGATAGATTCCATATGACTGCGCCGCATCCGCAAGGGGACGGTGCAATCCGGGCTATGGATTACGCAATAAAAGAAGCGGATATTTTACCTGATAATATAGATTATGTGTCAGCGCACGGAACAGGAACACCATCAAATGATAAGATTGAGGTAAAAGCGCTTGAAGAGCTATTCGGAGTTGGCAAAGTGCCTCCGTTAAGTTCTATCAAATCCATGATAGGTCATCCTATGGGAGCGGCCGGAGCGATTGAATTGATTGCATCTCTTTTAATGATGGAAAAAAGTATAATGATTCCAACAGCCAACTATTCTACTCCCGATCCGGATTGTGATATCGACTGTGTTCCCAATAGTTCACGTAAAGCAAATTTAGATTATATTCTCTCCAATTCATTTGGATTCGGGGGGCAATCCAGCAGCATTATTGTTAAGAGGAGGTAAAACGATGAGCAGCGATAAAGTATATATTACTAGCATGGAAGTATTTGTGGGAAACAAAACAAATTCCAGTCAAAAAGAGTTCAGAATTACAGATGCAGATTATGAACCTATGCTTGAATATTTACAGACTAGAAATGTTGACCGTATAAGCAAAATATCACTGGTTGCCGCGGCCAACACTTTGATGAAACGAAGTGTTGGAAAATCAAATTTCAAGATTGAAAAAGGCGAAAACAACGATTATGTGGTTATTCTGGGAACACAATACAGTGCCATTGAAAGCATACATAATTATGATATGGAAGCTTTAAACAAAGGAGCATTAGCTGTAAATCCAGGGTTGTTTCCCAATACGGTCTTGAACTCCCCCGCATGTCATGTAAGCATTCAATGTTCATTTGCTGGACCTGTGTATACGGTATGTAATGGCCTAACCTCAAGTCTTGAAGCAATAGGAATGGGATATAATTTTATCAGAACGGGGTTGTCATCGATGGTTTTGGCCGGAGGTATTGATGAGATCACGGAGCTTCAGGCTATGACGAAAAGCAACGATGAGGACTTGGGCGAGGCCGGAGGCTTCTTGCTATTGGAAAGCGAAAAAACAATAGCGGCAAACAAAAAACTTGCTGAGATTATTGGATACAAATCCAAAGCATTGAATAAAGAACAGCGGGCTTCTCTAATTGAAGTAATCTCAAGTTTAATCGTTGAAGCAACGCCTTCAGAATATAATAACGATATTGATGCAACAAACATAAGCGTGAGTTCGACCTTTTCTTCCAATGAGAGTGAAAGCATACTTTTTGATATATGCAAAAAGATAGGTTTTTCCGGGGTTAAAGACTGTGTAAAAACCGATTGGATGGGCGCCTGTGGTATTGTGCAAGCAAAAAGCGCTTTAGAAAACATTGATAAAAGATATGGTGAAAACGTAATATGGACGTTAATTAACATAGATAAAGAAAAAGTTTCAGTCCTTGTTTTAAAAAGCGTGTAAATAGCTTTTAAATAAAATTATTTTTGGAGGTTATCATTATGAACTGCGAAGAAAGAATCAAAGAGATCGTGTGCGAAATCGTCGGCATTGCCAAGGAGGATATCAATCCGGACGCGTCTTTTATGGACGACATGGGATTGGATTCACTCAGAGCCTTGGAGATTCTCGCGGCAATAGAGAACGAGTACAGCATCACGATTGAACCGGAGCGGCTTCGGGAGATGACGACGCTGAACAATGTCATCAAGCTCACGAAGGAATATTTGGGAGATGAGGAATGATTTCATATACTGAAATTCAATCCATTCTAAAGCAAAAGGCGCCGTTTATCTTTGTGGATAGAGTGACTCTGCATGAGAAGGGCAAGAGAATTGTATCCCTGAAAAACGTGACGGGAAATGAACTTTTCTCTGCCTTTCATTTTCCGGACAACCCGGTTTATCCGGGTATTTTTATCATTGAGTCAATCGCTCAGACAACGGCTATATTGTGCGCCCTTGCTATGGAAGAGGATGAAAAAGACCCGATACAGTTTTTGGCGCTGGGAG
>JGI994J12354_10003378_pt1 | contig 14965 bp, 15 predicted proteins | sample IntmicLarv3ML3BL_FD_12354 | JGI IMG/M metagenome (IMG submission 12354)
TTGATAATTAAATAAATTCATAAAAAATCCTCACAAAAAATATTTTTTGATTTATATCATTTTACTCTATATAAGAAGAAATCACAATAAAAAACTACTTAAATTTTGAAATATCATAAATCAAAATTTAAGTAGTTTTTATTTATTTTATGTTTTAAAATTCTTCGTCATCCAAATAATCACTATCTTCATCAATTTGCGAAATGTTCTCAGCTTCATCTTTTTTATCAACTTGACGAATAATAAATTTATCAATTAACGAATAAGTTGCAAAGCTTACAAAATAACTGGTGAAAGAAAATAAAATAACAATTGTAAATACAGCCATAATTAAAAATGCAATCGGCAATGATAATGCAACATATATATATAAGAATAATATTAACGCTATATAGGCAGTAATAAGTAAGTTTCTTGCTAAGCCTAAAAAAGCAAAGATTAACGCATTTTTGTACATATAACGAAGTTTTAAATCAAATGTTATAATCAAAATTGGTAGATAGAATTGTGCAAAAATAAAAATAACAGCAATCAGCAGGCAAAGATACAACGGAATATAAAATATGGAGTTTGTTAATGCAGAAGCGTAATAATAAATAAGCGAAAAGCTTATAACAGTATACGCTATATAACAGATAATTCCATTAAGAAAAAAGAGTTTGAAGTTACTTTTTACCGAATCAAAAAAATCTGATAAAACAAAGGCATGCTCTTCTCTGACAAAATTACGTGTAACAATTGTCAATCCTGCTATGAATGGTGAAAGAAAAATAATTGGCAAAGGAACTACATAAAGTTCCCAAAACTTAATTTCAAATTCAATACCTCCAATTGGTAATAATAGTGTTAATCTATACGGAACAAGAAAAAGTACCGCCATTAAAACAACTACAACAACTGTTGGTATCAAAAAAATTAAATTTAACTGAATTATTTTTGAAAGCTTACGCCAAAGTATCTCAAAAAAACGAACCGGTGCACTTTTGAGTGGCTCGTCCTTATTGACACCGGGTCCCGGTTTATTATAATTTCCACCGAATAGTCCGCCAAGAAATGCCAAAAAATCAACTCCTAAAATTCTGTATTAATAAACACTTATCCAAGTTTCGCTCTTGGATGACAATTATCATAAACCTGTTTAACATGACTATCAAGCAATTGAACATAAACTTGAGTTGAAGAAATATCAGCATGTCCCATCATTGTTTGTATATCCTTAACTGAAGCGCCATTTTCAAGTAAATGCAACGCAAAAGAATGTCGCAAAGTATGCGGTGTGATTTCTTTTGTAATTCCTGCCTCCGCCGCATAGCCCTTAACAATTTTCCAGAACCCTTGTCTGGTTAAACGCCCGCCGTTTAAATTTACAAATAAAGAAGTCCCGCTTTCAATATCCGTAATCAATTCACGCATTCTATAAATATAATCTGAAACCGCAACAATTGCAGATGGATAAACAGGAATTGAACGTATGCCCTTATTGCCTTTACAGTATAAAATCCCCGAACGCAAATTAATATCTTTAATATCAAGGTTAATAATTTCAGAAGCTCTTATACCTGTTGCATATAAAAGCTCAAGCATTGCCTTGTCACGACAACCCTTGGGGTCTGTGACATTAGGTTGAGCTAAAAATAATTCAATTTCCTCGCCCGATAAAACCTGCGGAAGCTTTTTATCAATTTTGGCAAGCTTAACAGGCTTAGCAGGATTACTGTCGACCAGTCCCTTGAATAACAAAAATTTATAAAAACATCTTACTGATGCAAGATTTCTTGAAATTGTTGTCGGAGAACGATTTAAATCATGAAGATGACTAATAAACTCATTAACCATTGTCTCATCAACATCAAGCGGAGAAACAGAAATACCCGACAAATATTCAAGGAAAAACATTGTATCTCTAAGATACGACTCTCTGGTATTCGCAGAATTCGCTTTTTGATTAGTCAGATAATCGTTAAACATTGAATAATAGTCATTCATTAATCGTTTCACCCCTTTAAAAGAAAAATAGTACATAAATTGTAGAAAAGACAGCACCAATAAATGATGAAGAAACTATAAAGATCAAAAACTGTAAGAAATCTTTCAAATAGTTACTAAATTTAAGATTTTTTACACTTGCTCCCATGAAACTAATTTTTACAAGCTTATCAGAAAAAACTTGCGCACGACAAGCAAATAATAAAATAAAAAATATTATTGCTGAAATCGCCGGTGTATATATTAACCCACACTTTAGAAGTCCAAAAACACTTTCGATGTAAAGAAAAGAAAGAACTCCAATTCCAACCGTTATACCCTTAAAAAACACAAATATAGGAACTGCAAATATTCCGAAAGCAGTAACACCCATCAGAAAAAGCACTATAATAGTAATAAGTGCATTCAACAGGAAAGTTGAAAAAGATGAAAGAAAACCAAGCTCTGGATTAGGAATACCGGAAAAAAACAAGGAATTTATAAAACTATCTGAAAATAAATCAAATATTATTGTAAAAAAAGAACCAACTATTACACCTAAAATAAATAAAATTACAAAAAACACAAATCGACTATTTAATAAATTTTGTTCTGTCGAAGAAGTAGAATCAACACTTTTATTGGATAAAGACCTAAAACATTTTCTCAAAACTAAAATCACATCCATATTTTTATTATGGATAATATTATGAGAAAAAAGAACAGGCTATTACTTTTCGCCAAGCTCTATTGACCGTTTTGTGCAAGCCTCCATTGCCGAAGCAATAATTTCAGGAAAACCACTGTCATAAAAAACTTGCATAGCAGCAGCGGTAGTACCGCCGCCAACAGCAACATCATCAATTAACTGCTGCGGAGACTTATTGCTCTTTAGGAGCATTTCAGCGCTTCCGATAAGTGTTTGAGAAAAGAGTGATAATGCAGCTTCTCCATCAATTCCTTCTGATCTTGCATATTCAACCACAGTTTTAGCAAATAAATAAATGTATGCCGGACTACTTCCGCTAACAGCTATAACCGCATTCATATGATTTTCATCTATTAACGAAACAACACCACATGAAGAAAAAATATCAGAAACAAGATTAAATTGCTCATCAGATACATTCTCTGTTCTTGATATTGCAGTTGCACCTTTTCCAATTTGTAATGGAGTATTTGGCATAACTCTAATTACGGGACAATTTACAGTAAACTCTTTTTGAATATAACTTGATGAAATTCCGGCCATAATGGATACAAATAAATTTTTATATGTAACCAAGGTTTTCATTTGCAAAGATAGTTCCGAAAAATCCTGTGGGCGTATACAAAGAAAAATTATGGAGCACTTTTTTGTCAATTCTTCTATTGAATTTGCTTCACTAAAACCCTGTTCCACAAAATATGCTGTTTTCACCTCATCAATGTCATATATATACACATTAGATAAAGGTATGATATCAGTGGTCTTAATGCTGTTTATAATAGCGCTTGCCATATGACCGCATCCAATGAAACCTAAAACATCGTTTTGCATATAAAAATCTCCTTATAGATATATACTATAATACATATTTGTTTTTTTTTCAAGCAAAAACATGAATATTTTTGCATTTTTACTGTAAACTCGATAATTTTATGTAAAATAAATTATGTAAACCAATGTATATTTTGTAAAATGAGTTATGTAAATCGCTTATATTGTGTAACTGTATAAAAATACACACGACATATGCCGTGTGTATTTTTTCGCCTATTCATTTCACTAATTTGAAAATATTTTTTAAAATTTAATTTTATTTTTTCTGTTTACCCCTATTATGCCTCCAATTGCTCCGCTCAATAAAATAGCTGCTATCTTCCCCATCGTTGAAATTGTGAATTCAACTTTTAAAATAAAGAAAGAAATAATAAGTGAAACAACAATTAAAATAATAGCACAAATAAGTCCATATACTATTCCTTTTTCTTTTGTAAGTAAAGATAAAATTGCTGCGCCAAGAAATACCGCTATACAACCTATAAGTGTTGTAATTGTCGCCAATGACATTTTGGGCAGTATTCCTATTTTTGTTATAACAAAGGAAATAATTGAAAGTAAACAAGCGGTAATAATTGTCATACAAATTAAGGATAATGATATTGCTTTTATTTTTTTCATAAAAAATAACCTCACTACTCATTTTGACTAATCTTATGAGAGGTAAGGTTATTTTATTACAATATTATATTAAAGCCATTTATCTATAATTTTATTGCTCATCATCCTCATGAACAGTTACAACAGTTCCTATTGCCCATTTTTTAACTAAGATTTTTGTTCTGTCTGTACCTGTTTCAATAATTATAGCATCAGCTTCTTCTTTAACTGCAACTATTCTTCCTGTAATACCACCGATTGTAACTATATCGTCACCAACCTGCGCATTTTTACGCATTGCTGCTTCTTTTTTCTTCTTTTTATTCTGTGGACGAAAGAAGATGAAATATAATGCTACGATGAAAACTGCATAAACTGCAAGCATAAGTAACATTGAATTTCCGCCGCCTGCTGCTTGTTCAAGTATTTTTAAATTTGTCATTTAAGTATTTCCTCTCTTATTTTTGCTAATTATTTAACTTTAATATTATATCAAGAATATAACTAACTTGCAAGCTTTATATTCTTTTACTTAATGCTTCAATATTTTCATTGTAAAACATCTCAAAATTACCGTCATCAAGATTATCCCTTATTTTCTTCATTAAATTATTATAAAAATACAGATTGTGTGAAACGGTCAATCTCATTGCAAGCATTTCCTTTGCTTTGAATAAATGATGAATATATGCTCTGGAGAAGTTTTGACATGTTGGACAATCGCAATTTTCGTCCAGTGGTTTTTCATCAAGCTTATATTTTGCATTCATCAAATTTCTGCATCCTTCCGAAGTAAATGCATGACCATGTCTTGCATTTCTCGTTGGCATAACGCAATCGAATAAATCAACCCCTCGCTTAACTGCTTCAAGAAGATTTGCGGGTGTTCCCACACCCATCAAATACCTAATTTTATCTTTTGGCATATGCGGCTCCACTGCCTCAATTATTCTGTACATATCCTCAGTTGGTTCACCAACCGCAAGACCGCCGATTGCATAACCGTCTAAATCAAGCTCGCTTATTACTTTCATATGATCAATTCTTAAGTCTTCATAAGTGCATCCTTGGTTAATACCGAACAACAACTGATTTTTATTAATGGTCTGCTCGAGCGAATTTAGTCTGTCCATTTCAATTTTACAGCGTTTAAGCCATCTTGTTGTTCTTTCACAGGACTTTTTGGCATATTCGTACGTAGCAGGATTTTCAACACACTCATCAAATGCCATTGCAATTGTAGAGCCCAAGTTAGACTGTATTTGCATGCTCTCTTCCGGTCCCATAAAAATTTTATGGCCGTCGATATGCGAAGCAAATGTCACACCTTTTTCTTCAATATTACGAAGCTTTGCGAGAGAAAACACTTGAAATCCGCCGCTGTCTGTTAAAACAGGACCTTCCCATTTAGTGAATTTTCGTATTCCGCCTAATTTATTTACAACATCATCTCCCGGTCTTAGATGCAGATGATACGTATTGCAAAGCTGAACCTGACAATCAAGCTCCTTTAAATCCAGCGCTGAAACGGCACCCTTAATTGCACCCGCTGTTGCAACATTCATAAATGCCGGAGTTTGTATAGTTCCGTCTACTGTTGAAAACTCACCTCTGCGTGCAGTTCCCTCACTTTTTATTAGTTTATACATTTTATGTCCAATCCTTTAACTATAATTTTATTTAGTATATAAACATTGCATCGCCAAAACTGAAAAAGCGATATTTTTCCTTTACAGCTTCATTATAAGCATCCAGCACATTATCTCTGTCAGCTAAAGCTGAAACAAGCATTATCAGCGTACTTTCAGGAAGATGAAAATTTGTGATTAAAGCATCTACCCCTTTAAATTTATATCCGGGATAAATAAAAATATCTGTCCACGCGTCACTTTCACAAAATTTATTTTCATTTTGTGCTACTGCTTCAATAGTACGGCAGCTTGTGGTTCCAACTGCAATAACTCTGCCGCCTGCCTTTTTAGTTCTGTTTATAATATCGGCAGTTTCCTTTGGCATATAGTAATGCTCTGAATGCATTTTATGCTCAAGAATATTATCAACCGCAACCGGTCTGAATGTTCCCAAACCTACATGCAGCGTTACAAAAGCTACGGAAACACCCTTATCCTTAATTTTTTCAAGGAGTTTTTCAGTGAAATGAAGTCCTGCTGTGGGTGCCGCTGCTGAACCCAATTCTTTTGAATATACAGTTTGGTATCTTTCTCTATCTTCAAGCTTTTCAGTGATATAGGGTGGCAAGGGCATTTGTCCCACTTCGTCTAAAATATTGAAAAAAATGCCATCATATTTAAATTTAATAACCTTGTTGCCGTTATCCAAAACATCAATAATCTCACATTTCAGTTTATCGCTAAATGTGAAAACATTGCCTAACTTAGCTTTTCTTCCCGGTCCTGCCAATGCTTCCCATTTGTCATTACCTCTGTTTTTTAAAAGCAGAAATTCTACCTGCGCACCTGTTTCCTCTTTTATACCATATATCCTTGCAGGCAAAACTCGAGAGTTGTTCAGAATAAGACAATCTCCCTCTTGAAGCAAATCAACAATATTGTAGAAGTTTTTATGAGCAATCTCACCTGTTTTCTTATCAAGTGTCATAAGCCTTGAGGAATCTCGGTTTTCTATTGGTGTTTGAGCAATTAATTCTTTTGGCAATTCAAAATTATAATTGGAAGTCTGCATAAATAAATCAGTCATATTTTCTCCTAAGATTAACAAATTTTGTAAGAACGAATACAATAAATATAAGTGCATAATTTATGTAAAAAAATTGACATTACAGCAAATCTAATGTATTATAATAAGCAATAGAGGCGCGGCTTTCAAAAGTAATTAGATCGAGGTTGCCAAAAACCGATGAAATCTTAATGAAAGGGTTGGTCGCCGAAGGTTAATATACGGCAAATATTCGCCTGGGTACAACAGTGAAAGCTTTGTAACTGTCATCAAATTTATGATGGAGTGCTATTAATAATTTTTTCGCATATATCGTTTTGCGCATTATTGACAGCAATATCTATTATATTTGATTGGCAGCCGGTTTTCAACCGGTTTTTTTCTGTAAAAAAATAAATAGTAATATTTTGCTGATTACCCCTTGCTTTATTTTACCATAAAAGGAGAAAATATAAAATGAAAAAGTACAATGTAGGAATTATTGGCTGTACCGGTATGGTTGGTCAACGCTTTGCAACAATTCTCGAAAATCATCCTTGGTTTAATGTTACTACGCTGGCAGCCAGTCCAAGATCGGCAGGTAAGAAATATGTTGATGTGGTTGCACCTCGCTGGGCAATGCCAACACCAATTCCGGAGGCAATGAAAGACTTGATAATATATGATGCCGTTGCAGATATGACCGAAATTGCTTCAAAGGTAGATTTCGTTTTCTGCGCAGTTGATATGCCTAAGAATGAGATTAAGGCTCTTGAAGAAGCTTACGCAAAAGCAGAATGTCCNGTTATTTCAAATAANAGNGCGCACAGACACACAGCGGATGTTCCTATGATTGTACCGGAAATAAATGCAGAACATGCAAAAGTAATTGAAGCACAGAGAAAAAGACTTGGTACAAAACGTGGTTTCATTGCAGTTAAATGCAATTGCTCCTTACAGAGCTATGTTCCTGCAATTCACCCTCTTTTAGATTTGGGAGTTTCTAAAGTTTTGGCTTGTACATATCAGGCAATTTCTGGTGCAGGTAAAACATTTGAAACATATTCCGAAATTGTTGATAATGTTATTCCTTTCATTGGTGGTGAAGAGGAAAAATCTGAGCAAGAGCCGCTCAAAATTTGGGGATACATTGAGAATGGTGAAATTGTTAATGCTACCTCCCCTTCTGTAACTGCACAGTGCTTTAGAGTGCCTGTAATAGACGGACACATGGCAGCGGTATTTATGTCATTAGATAAAAAGATTTCAGCAGATGAAATTATTGAAATTTGGAAAAATTTCAAAGGACCTGCACAGGAATTAGAGCTGCCAAGTGCGCCAAAGCAGTTTATACATTATTTCACTGAAGAAAATCGTCCGCAAAGTAAGTTGGATAGAAATCTTGAAAACGGTATGGCTATTTCTGTCGGCAGACTCAGAGAAGATTCGCAATATGATTTCAAATTTGTATGTCTTTCACACAATACACTGAGAGGAGCAGCCGGCGGCGGACTTTTGATGGCTGAACTTCTATGTAAAATGGGATATTTTGATTAATTCTGGAGGTCAATTGACATGAAAACAACTTTATTTAAAGGTTCTGGAACTGCAATCATCACTCCATTTAAGAATAATGGAGATATTAATTTTGATGAACTCGAAAAGCTGATTGAATTTCAGATTAAAAATCAAACCGATGCAATTGTTGCATGCGGAACCACAGGTGAGGCGGCAACTATGTCCACCGAGGAGCATCTTTCAGTTATTGAATTTATCGTTAACAAGGTAAATGGCAGAATTCCTGTTATTGCAGGTACTGGAAGCAATGACACAAAATATTCTGTTGAATTGTCACTGGAGGCAAAAAAACTTGGTGCAGATGCCCTTTTGCTGATAACTCCATATTACAATAAAACCTCACAGCAGGGCTTAATTGATAGCTTTAATTACATCGTGGATAATGTAAAAATCCCCTCAATTGTATATAATGTTCCAACGCGCACAGCCTTGAATATTCTCCCCGAAACCTATTACCAGCTTTCAAAAAATCCCTATATTGTAGCTGCTAAAGAGGCAAATGGTGACATTAATTCTGTAATTAAAACAATGTCTCTCTGCGGAGATGATTTAGCTTTCTATTCTGGTGATGACATACAGACACTTCCAATTGTTGCTTTAGGCGGGTTAGGTGTTATTTCTGTGTTTTCTAATATTTACCCACAGCAAATGCATGACCTGGTTACATTTGCTCTTGACAAAAACTATGATAAAGCTAAAGAGATTCTCTTTAAATATACAGATGTTATGAACGCTTTATTTACAGATGTAAGTCCAATTCCTATAAAAGAAGCCTTAAATTTGATTGGTTTTGATTGCAGAAAATGCAGATTACCGCTCACCAGCATGAATGAAACTGCAAAATTAAAAATGGTAGAAGTTCTGAAGAAACATGGTGCTATATAAATTCACAGACCACTATGTTTTAAGAAAGGGATGTAGAAATGACAAATATAGCCTTATGCGGATGTAACGGAAAAATGGGAAATGCAGTAATTGAGCTTATCAAAGCTCGCAGCGACGCTAAAATCGTTGCAGGTGTTGACCTAACTGCAAATAAAAATCTTGATTTTCCTGTTTATCATAATATTAATGATATTAAAGAAAAAACAAATGTTATTATTGATTTTTCCCACCCCTCTCTTCTCTCTTCCATTTTAGATTATTGCTATAAGCATACAGAAACTTCTGTAATTCTCTGCACTACCGGTTACACTGAGGAGCAGACGAAGGAAATTGAGAAAGTCTCAAAAACCATTCCTGTTTTCTATTCCAGAAATATGTCACTCGGAGTTAATTTGCTGATTGAACTGGCAAAAAAAGCAGAGAGCATACTTGGTGATGGATTTGATGTCGAGATAATCGAAATGCATCATAACCAAAAAATTGATGCACCGAGCGGCACCGCTCTTATGCTCGCAGACGCAATAAATGAAGTTCGTGACAACAATATGAAATATACTTATGACAGACATTCGCAGCGAAAAAAGCGTGATAATAGTGAAATTGGTATGAGTTCGGTTAGAGGCGGCACAATTGTTGGTGAGCATCAGGTGATTTTTGCAGGTAACCATGAGGTTTTATCTATTTCACATTCAGCTCACTCAAAAGAGTTGTTCGCTTCCGGAGCAGTGAACGCTGCAATTTTTATGACAGATAAGCCTGCCGGATTTTATGATATGTCAAATCTTATTTGAGAGAGGTAAAATAAAAAATGAGCTCATCAACTACAATTACTACCGTTAACAACATAACTCTTGTAACTCTTCAGGGCTTCCCTGCCGATGTTTCATATATATCAGATATATTTGATGCCATTTCAAAAATTAATGTTAATATTGATATGATTTCTATGGCTCCAACCCATGGAGCCTACACCAGTCTTTCTTTTACAATTTCTGATGATGATTTAATTGAAATCTTGAACTTTACTTCCCCATTTCGTGAGCAGGGCATAAAGGTTATTGTAAGCAGCGTTAATAATAAGATTTCTGTGCATGACCCAATAATGAAAAATACACCTGGAATTGCGGCAAAAGTTTTTGCTGCAATCTCTAAAACAGATGCCGATATTCGTCTTATCACCACTTCTGAGGTAGAAATTTCACTTTTGGTAACCGAGGCAGATTTTGACACTGTTTATTCTTCAATTCAAAAAGCAATGTTATAATAACATTTTGTCTTAATAAAAAGAGGTGAACCATATTTTGGTTCACCTCTCTCTTTTATCGTTTAATTGTTTCAGTTAATTGAACATATATGATATAATTTTGTATTTAGAGATAAATTTACCGTACCCTCTCTTCTAAAACAAAAGCAATAGGTTTTGCCAAAGTAAAAGCCAGCGTCAAAGGCACTAGCTTGTGGTTAAAATTTCAAACTTTTTATATCATACGCAAAGCTTAATGAATTTACAACCGAACAATTTTAAAATTTATTCAATCGTAATTTTGTGATAAACTTTCTTGCCCTTTTTTATTATAAGCTGATTATCATTAAAATCATCAATTTTAACTAAATATCCGACATCTGTTACCTTGTTATTATCAATTGAAATACCACCCTGCTGAACCAATCTTCTTCCCTCCCCCTTTGACGGAATTAAACCTGCTTTTATAAGCAAATTCAGCAACGAAATTGAAGCTTCAGTGAAATCAGATTCACTTAATACAGTTGTGGGCATATTTTCAGTATTACCGCCACCGGAAAATAACGCTTTCGCACCTTCCTGTGCTTTTTCGGCTTCTTCTTTACCATGAACGAGTGAAGTTAACTCATATGCAAGTATTTCTTTTGCTTTGTTAAGCTCACTTCCCTCCCATTTGTCCATTTTATCGATTTCCTCAACCTGTAAAAATGTTAGCATTCTCAAACATTTTAACACATCAGAATCATCAACATTTCGCCAATATTGATAAAAATCAAATGGTGAGGTTTTTTGTGGATCAAGCCACACAGCCCCAGACTGGGTTTTCCCCATTTTCTTCCCCTCAGAGTTAAGGAGAAGTGTGATTGTCATTGCATGAGCATCTTCGCCCAGCTTACGACGAATCAGTTCTGTACCGCCAAGCATATTACTCCACTGGTCGTCTCCGCCAAATTGCATATTGCAGCCATATTTTTGATAAAGGACATAAAAATCATAGCTCTGCATAATCATATAGTTAAACTCTAAGAAACTCAGCCCTTTCTCAAGGCGCTGTTTATAACACTCTGCTGCAAGCATTCTATTTACACTAAAGTGTGGGCCAACCTCTCTTAAAACCTCCACATAGTTTAAATCCAGCAGCCATTCTGCATTATTTACAACTATTGCTTTGCCATCTGAAAAATCTATAAATTTGCTCATTTGCTCAACAAAACGATCACAGTTATGCTGAATTTCTTCATCAGTCAGCATGGAACGCATATCGGTTCTTCCCGATGGATCTCCAATCAATCCCGTTCCTCCGCCCAAAAGAGCAATTGGCTTGTTTCCTGCCATTTGCAAACGCTTCATTAGACACAGTGCCATAAAGTGCCCAACATGCAAGCTATCAGCCGTTGGATCAAACCCAATATAAAATGTGGCTTTACCATTATTGACCATCTCTTTTATTTCAGTGTCGTTTGTAACTTGAGCGATTAATCCCCTCGCTTGCAATTCTTCATAAATCTTCATAAAACTTAAAACCTTTCTCAATAAATTTATTTACTGCCTTCCAGCATTTCTTCTGCCATTTTTAGTTTTAGCTCAGTTATTCCAGCTCCGCCAATAATTCTTGAAAGCTCAACTTTCCTGCCCTCAAAATCTAATGGACTGACCTCTGTATATGTTTTTTTATCATCACTGTGCTTACTTATTAACATGTGATTATTAGCCAAAGCGGCAATTTGTGCTAAGTGAGTAATACAAATTACCTGTCTATCCTTTGATACCTCTTTTAGTTTTAAACCAACCTTATTCGCCGCCTCACCGCTAATTCCTGCATCAACCTCGTCAAAAATTAAAGTTTCAATTTTATCTTTTCCCGCAAGAACAGTTTTAATTGCAAGCATTATCCTGGAAATCTCTCCGCCTGAAGCTATCTTAGACAGCGGCTTGAGTGGTTCACCTTTATTTGTAGAAACCAAAAATTGAATTTTATCACAGCCTGTATTATTAAGAGGTACACGCTCCTGTTCCACAGCAAAATCAACCCCGGACATATTTAAAAAACTAAGCTCTTCTTTTACTCTATTTGAGAATTCACCCGAAAATTGTTCACGCTTTTTTGAAAGCTCTTTTGCAAGAGAGACTGCAACTTTCTTTTCAGCTTCATACTCCTCTTCAAGCTTTTCTCTCTCTTCATCTGAAAATTCAATGTCATGTAATTTCGCAGTTATTCCATCTAAAAATTCAAGAATTTTTTCTTCGTCATCACCATATTTTAAACCAAGCTTATATAAATAATCAAGTCTTGCTTCTATTGCATCAATATCGGCAATATTAAAATCTATTGAAGTAGTGCGAAGAAACTCTTCAGCATCATCAAGCAAATAACCTGCTTCTCTTAGCTTTTGTGCAGCTTCATCAACTGATGGAAAAACCTCGGAAATTCCTTCAAGATTATCAGCAGCTTCCGAGATTTTAGAGGACGCACCGCTTATTTCTTCGTCTCCCTGAAGAAGCGCCTTGGCAGTTTCAATTGCAAAAGTAATTTTTTCAAGATTTCTGACAGTATCCCTGCTTTTTATCAGTTCTTCCTGTTCACCAACCTGAATATTTGCTGCCTCAATCTCTTCAATCTGATATCTATATAAATCAACCTGTCTTGCTTTTTCTCCCTCATCGACATTAAAGGAATTAAGCTTTGTTAATATTTCCCTAAGTTTTTGATAGCTAAGCTTATATTCATCTATTAGCGTGGTAAGCTCACCGTAACTGTCAATATAACTCTGATGAACTTCCGTTGTAAGCAGTTCATATCCCTCATGCTGACCATGAATACTTATCAAATGTTTTGCTATATCTTTAAGCATAGAAACAGTTGCAGGACAACCATTGATTTTGCAAGTTGACTTCCCACTCGCCTTTATTTCTCTTTTAATAAGTAAAGTGTCATCCTCTTCAATAGATATTCCATTTTCCTCAAGCTTAAAAACAATTGAATCATCAATATCGGAAAAAAGTGCAGAAACAGAGGCCGAATTAGCTCCTGTTCTAATCAATTCCTTAGAAATACGCTCACCTAATACTGTATTAATTGCATCAACAATAATCGATTTTCCTGCCCCTGTTTCACCTGTTAAAACGGTAAATCCGGAATCAAAATCGATTGACGCTTTCTCTATAACTGCTATGTTATTAATAAAAAGTTGAGATAACACAATACATCACCCGTTGATTAATTTTCTTAATTCATCTTGCATATTTACAGCAATCTCAGTGGTTTTGCATACAATAAAAATTGTATCTTCCCCGGCAAGAGTGCCGATACAGCCTTGCCAGTACATTGTATCCATTGCTGCGCAGATAGCCTGAGCCATTCCTATTTCACATTTTATAACAAGAATATTTTGCGCCGCCTCAACATCTGTTACAGAGTCTTCAAAAAGAAGATAAAACTTGTTTGACATATCGCCCGTACTCTCATTACCTGTTGAATATTTATATTTCCCATTTCTTGTAAGAGATTTTATAAGTCTCAACTCTTTTATATCACGCGAAACTGTTGCTTGGGTAACATCAAAGCCACTCTCTCGGAGATGTCTGAGGAGTTCCTCTTGTGTGTCAATATCAATCTCTTTAATTAATTCTAAAATTTTAGAATGTCTTCTGGTTTTCATCAATTCATACCTCCTTTTTATTAAATACTTTTCAATATTTTCTCATTTAATATATCATAAAAATTATTTTTATCAAGCCTAATAAATTTCGCAATTATATTAGACTCCTCAAAAACCAATTTATCTCCAAGATGAATCCCAATTGGCTCTTCACCATCAATTGTCAAATAAGCATTACCCTTTATCTCAGTTACGCTCACGATAAATCGGCTTTCTGAGTTAAAAATTATACTGCGATTAAAAAGCGAATGCGGACAAATCGGTGTGTAGACCATACAATTCATTGTTGGTTCAATAACAGGACCTCCTGCCGAGAGTGAATAAGCGGTTGAACCTGTTGGTGTTGCAACTATAAATCCATCTGCCCTATAATTATAAGCATTATTCTCACCAATTGCCATTTGATAACCCATAATATTTGACAAATCACCTGATACAACTGCATCATTCAGTGCTGTAAAGAGAATTTCTTTTTCTCCTGAAACAACCCTTACATTAATCATCATTCGATTTTCAAGTTTAAAATCTGCGGTAACAAGCTTTGCCAAAAGCTCAAGCTCATCTTGTTCAACACCGGCAGTAAAGCCAAGTTTCCCTGCATTTACTCCTAAAATAAATTTATCAAATACTGCTGCAAGCTTAGCCACGTGAATAATTGTACCATCTCCGCCAATTGCTATCAAAATATCAAAATTTGCAATCGGACTTGCGGAACCCTCATATTTTTCAGTATAGTTACCTGTTTCGTCGAATACATCACTAAATATTTCAACTTCGCACTTACATCTGTTTAAAATATTTACCACTCTGTCAGTG
>JGI994J12354_10003379_pt1 | contig 14961 bp, 13 predicted proteins | sample IntmicLarv3ML3BL_FD_12354 | JGI IMG/M metagenome (IMG submission 12354)
AAGCTCCTCTTTTTTCAGCACTTCCAAGACGGGAATGCCCGCCGTACCCGAAGGTTCGCCGTCGTCGCTGTAGCGCATAATGTTGTTGCTTCCTATAATATACGCATAAACATTGTGCGACGCATCGTAATACTTCGACCGCATTGCGGCGATAAGCGCAAGCGCCTGCTCCTCGGCTGTTACAGGCTGCACAGTGGCGATAAATCGGGATTTTTTCTCAATCATCTCAACCTGCGCGTCGTGCGATATGGTTTTGTAGAACGGTTTTGTCAAAATACGCTCATTCCCTTCGGTTTATCGTACAACATAGTTGCGGATGGCGTCGTATGCGATAGCGTCTACTAGCGCACTTACCTCTGTGCCGTCTTCCGCGTAGCTTTCGCTCTCCACAATCTGCGTTTCGTGGAGCCACGCAAGCAGCTTGCCCTCGTGGTATGGCAGAAGTAATGTAACATGTTGTTTGCGTCCGGGCGCGACATCTTCCAGCAACTCGACAAGCTTGTCTATGCCCATATTGTCCTTTATAGATATCGCAACGGTGTTGATTGCGCCCGATACAGACTTTGGCACAGCGGCGTTGTCTTCCAGCAGATCAACCTTGTTGAACGCGGCGATGGTAGGCTTGCCCATAGCGTCAATCTCGGCGAGTATCATATTTACAACTTCAACGTGGTTGTGGTACTCAGGGTTCGATACGTCAACCACATGTATGAGGATATCTGCAAGTGCGGCTTCCTCAAGCGTGGATTTAAACGCCTGTATAAGATGGTGCGGCAGCTTGCGTATAAAGCCAACGGTGTCTACAAGCATGAGCTGGCGGTTGTCGGACAGCGTGAGTCCGCGAAGTGTAGGGTCGAGTGTTGCAAACAGCTTGTCCTCCGCCAATGCGTCTGCGCCTGTAAGCAGATTGAGCAGCGACGACTTGCCCGCGTTTGTGTATCCAACAAGCGCGACCACGGTATGACCGTCCTTCTTGCGCCGCGTACGCAGAAGGTCACGCTGGCGTTTAATCTCCTTTATCTCGGCGTTTAGCGACGAAATCCGTTTGCGAATATGGCGGCGGTCGGTTTCTAGCTTGGTTTCGCCCGGGCCGCGTGTGCCGATGCCCGCTCCGAGCCTGGATAATGCCTTGCCCATACCGGTGATACGCGGAAGCAGGTATTTGAGCTGCGCGAGTTCGACCTGTATCTTACCTTCTTTGGTTTGCGCGCGTGACGCAAATATATCGAGGATGAGCGTTGTGCGGTCAAGCACGCGCACATCCAGCGTGTCGGATATATTGCGAACTTGCACAGGCGATAGTTCATCGTCGAAGATAATGATATCTGCGCCTAGCTCCTTTGCGGCGGCGGCAACCTCGTCGAGCTTGCCTTCGCCGAAGTATGTGCCGTTGTCGGGCGCGTGGCGGTTTTGCACAACGTGCGCCACAACCTCGAGGCCTGCTGTTTCGGCAAGTGATTCAAGCTCCGCCATAGATTCGTCGGTGGTGTCGGAGAGCTTGTCTAAGCTTCCGATATGTACGCCGGCAAGTATGGCCTTTTCTATTTTTACGTCGGTTTCATGCATAATAATCAACCCTTTCTTAATGTTGGCGGGGCAGAATACGCCAACGTGCTTTAATTGTATTGCAAAAAGAGAACACGTATCTATTATATCAAATAAATTCAGATTTATATAGCTTTTTAATAAAAAATATGATATTATATTGAAAGAATTCAAATGTAAATGGGGGATTTAATTATGGGAAAAAAATTGAAAGAGTATGTAAACCCGAAGATTAATAAGACCAGAATGATTGCGTATATGGGGCTTTTGATAGCGCTTGATATCGTTTTAACAAGGCTGTTGTCGCTTGAGCCAATGCTGGCAACCTGGAGAATAAGCATTGGATTTTTGCCTACATCGGTTACGGGATACATTCTGGGACCAATATGGGGCGCGGTTGAAGCGGTTATTGCAGATATTGTCGGATATTTTATGTTTTATAAAGGTGAATACCCATTCTTTTTGGGGTATACATTCAGCGCCCTTATGCGAGGTTTAATATATGGTTTGGTGCTCTATAAATGCAAGGGGAGCAATATAAGCATAATAATAAAGTGTGTTATTAGCGTCTTTATCATCTTCGTATGTATTGATGTAGCGCTTAATTCGTACTGGAGCACGTTTATGACAAAGAATCCATATTGGGTGTGTTTAATAAGAAACCTTCCATCTGCGGCAATAAACTTCGCCATCAGATGTGTTCTAATGCCGTTTATGATGATATTTATGAAAAACAATCATAAGTCAATCTTCGGTAGAAACCAATAGGGGGCGTAGCCGCAATGCGTAAACAACCAAAACACACAGCAAGGCGCATAATCACATGTGCAGTTGTTCTAATCCTGTTCGCAACCATCGGGCTTGGAGCGATATACCTAACAACAGGCGCAGCGCCGACAAGTATCGTTATGGGTGGCATTCCGATTGGCGATATTGCATCGGCTTTTGTCGGATTCGTTGGAGATAAACCGGAAATCCCGTTGTATAGTACGCAAACATGGGACGATACGATTGAAGTGCAGCACACGGAGCGGTTTTTTGTGGAGGTCAGCAGCTATTTTGAGCCGCAGATACCAACCCAGTGCGCCGGATTCGCCGCCGCATATATCCTGCGTTGCCTTGGGCAGGACGCCAAGGGCACAGACTGCTACGAGCGGATGGGTCAGAAGATGGACAACGGGTATGTGCGTATAAACGGGATTGCGGAATTTTTGGATTCCTGCGGTGTTCCGTCGCAGTTTAAATTTGGCACAGTCGGGCAGATGAAGACAAGGCTGTCGGCAGGGAATCCTGTCATTGTGCTGATTGGCAACGACGATGTCGGGCGGCATTTTATCACGATAGTTGGGTATGATGCAGATTCCGTTTATGCATATGACTCCAATAAAAGCACAGACAGCAGTAAAGGGTATAACAGAGTGTTAACTAACGAAAACTTCGAAGACTTGCTCGAAAACGAGAATCATAAGGCTGAAAAAGTATTTTTCTATGCTTATGTGGTATAGATTTACGGCGGCATTAAAACAGACAAAACAGGCAGGAGACAACACCATGCGAAAGATTATCTATATGCTTCTAATATGCTCCGCACTGCTCTGTACCGCCGTATTTGCGAGAGCAGCAGAGCCTTTGCCGATAGAATTTCATCCGCACGGAGGCGGGCAGTTTATATATTGCAACAGCCCTGAGTTTTACACAGAAAAAGACCTGTCTACAATCGAAAATCCACAGAGTGTGTATGCGATGAAGAATCCGAGCTTGAAGCCGGACAACTATTCCATATTTTTCTGCCAATACAACAACACAAGCTTTGACACCGAAGCCGATATCGAGTTTCGTGCGAAGGGTTCTGCTGTGATACAGGTCAATTCGGTGGGCTTTCATGTTATGACGACTGCATACGATGAGGATTGCATTGATGTGTGGTCGGAGTTTTTTGGTGTGCGCATACGCGACCTTGCCAGCCCGCTGGAATATGTGCCATACAGCGGAGATACAGTCTTGCCAAAGACGATATATCTGAACAACAGCACGGAGTGGCTTAGTGAATATATCTACAATTATGACGTTATCAAACCGATGGCTACATTCAATCTGGTTGTCGATTTTACAATTGTGTCGGGCGAGGTAGATGTGAATTTTGCAAATCTGAAAAATTACGGCAAGATTGGCGACAGGAGCAAGCATAACCCAAACGCCACAGCCGGAAGCCACGACAAAAGCAACTTCGCCAAAGGCATCACCAAAAATACACTTCCGATCATGGAGGCAAACTTAGATATAGAAATAACCGGCGACACGCCAAACGGCGAAAATATCCCTGTTTCGATAACCAACCAATTTGTAAGCGGAAATGTATCGCCAAAGTGGATGACGAACCTCAGCGCGGTGGGCGACGCTTATATAGAGAGCAAATTGATCGCCGTAGGTTCAGACATGCTTGCGTATGAGTATACACACGACTCAAAACTTGCGTATTACGGCAAAAATGTGCCGATGGAGCAGCGGGATAATGTTTGGGTTAAAGGTCAGTATAACAGCCGCACGTTTGAGTGGGAGCCGAGCATGGGCGGCAGCGCGGACGATTATATACCGAATGCGCTCATAGGTGAGAATCCGGATATAAATAACCCGCCGAATGCAAAGTGGCAATTTAGCTTGGGGAATTTTGGCGTTGTGAACAGATACTATCTTTCGCTTAAAAACACAGACGATGTGCCGAGAACAATCAACTATTTCCTGGTGGCGAGCCTTTCAAACAATGTCGTTATTGTGCGCGATGAATACGAAAATGTGTTGAATCCATATACGTTAAGCAGAGAGGATGCATTCGCTATAAGCAAAGGCAGCACGGCTGAAAAGACCGCAACATGCATGTTTAGCGCATGGGTGCAGCCGGGCGAGAGTAAAAAATATATTGTGGATGTTATCTTGCCAACAAACGTCTTGGGCGGCACGGTGAACTATTTAACAGTGGACAGCAAAAAACATCTGATTGAGCCGGAAAGCGCCGAGTTTCCTGTATACAGCGAGATGCCCGAATACAAAAACATCTTTTGGGATGGGCAATATAATTATAAGTGGGAAAACGGCAATTTATACCGCGAAGAGGGCGGAGTTTGGTGTCAAGTCCAATTGCCGGAAAGTGCGAAGGAGATATTCAACTCGAAAAGCGGCTTTGTTTTTGTCAAGACAGATAGCGGATACGCCGCAAGGTATGCCGGAGCAGATAGATTTGGGGTGTATTTTCAGCGTATCAGCAGCGATAAATTTGTTTACTTTTTCGACGACAACTTTGAATACATAAAACGTACCGAATTGCCGCACTATGTTCTTGAATTGGTATATGACGGAAAAAATCTGTATGCCGCAGCGGACAAGGATTACATCTGTGTAAATGGAGAAAGCTTTACATCATACAACATGCCAATACCTGTTGCATCGGGCAGACACACGCTTGTGCAAAGAGACGGCGGGGTGTATGCGGCGATACAGAAGGATAAAGAGGCAAAGATTGCGTTTGAGAGTTATGAGGTACACAACCGCATAAATTCATGTGGCGAACTTTTCGTAATTACAAAATCATGGAAAAACAGTTATAAGGATGTGGAAACAAAGAACATTCTGTCCGCTTCCTTCGACGCTTTACACTGGACTGACATAGAGCTTCCGGGCAGACTCTTGCAGCTCGAAGATATGTGTTATATAGATGACAAACTAATTGTTAATTGCAAGTATGAGAGCTTTACATTCGATGTTGCGAAAAGGGCTGACACCATCAGGGTTTGTCTGGACGGCGAGTTTCTGGCGTTCGATGTGCCGCTGAGGGTGGTTGAGAGCAGAACAATGGTTCCGCTTCGTTTTTTCTTTGAAAGGCTGGGAGCAGAGGTTACCTGGATTGGCGAAACGCAACAGATTATCGTGGAGCGGCAGGGGATCGTCTTAGAATTCCAAATCGGCTCAAATACGGCGTATGTTAATGGTGAAGCGGCAGAACTGGATGTGCCGCCGTATATTGAGGATGACAAAACGCTGATGCCCGCAAGGTTCTTGGGCGAAAATCTCGGCTACGAAGTATCGTGGGATGAAGAGGAGAATATTGCATTTATATCGACACTGCAGGACGCGGACAGCGAAATATAGTTAAATTATAAGCAAAATGCTTGCCTTTGTAGCATTAAATATGATATAATTATACTTTGAATAAATGTATTGGAGTGAGTATAGATTGACAAACAGTATGACAGGATATGCCCGCGTTGAGGGCATATTTGAAAACAAAAAGGTGCTGGCAGAGATACGCTCTGTTAACCACAGATACGCGGATTACAACATCAAGGTTCCACGGTATTATGGGTTTTTAGAGGAAAACGTAAGAAAATTTGTGTCGGGTTATGTCAGCCGCGGCAAGATAGATGTGTATATCGCGATGGAGAGCTGCGGCGAAACAGACCGCGAGATTACAGTTAACCTTCCGTTAGCAGGAAGCTATGTTGAAGCGCTCAGAACCTTGCAAGATGAGTTTGGATTAGCGGGCGATATTACAGTATCGTCGCTTGCCAGATATTCCGACATCTTTTCGGCGGAGCGCAAGCAAGAGGACGCAGACGAGATATGGAACACCGTGCTTATGGCGCTAAAGCCCGCGATGGAGCAGTACGCGGCGATGCGTGAGCGCGAAGGTTTGCGCATGGTGGAGGATATCCGCGCAAGGGCGGCGGCTATGCTTGGCATGGTTGGCGAGGTGGAATTGCGCTCGCCGCAGTGCGTTGTGGAGCACAGAAACAGGCTTGAAACCAAGCTGAAAGAGGTGCTTAGCAGCACAACGATAGACGAAGGCAGGATACTTACCGAAGCGGCGATATTCGCAGATAAGATAGCTGTTGCGGAAGAAACTGTTCGGCTTCGCAGTCATTTTGTGGAGCTTGAAACGATACTTGCGGCGCCTGAACCGTCGGGCAAAAAGCTGGACTTTTTAATACAAGAGATAAACCGCGAGATTAACACAATCGGTTCTAAGGCAAACGATATTGAAATCGCAAGGATCGTTGTTGACTTAAAGGCGGAGCTTGAAAAAATGCGTGAGCAGGTTCAAAATATAGAGTAGAGTGGGGTGCTTTGGCAAACATGAAGTTGATTAACATAGGTTTTGGCAATATCATTGCGGCGAACAGGCTTATCGCTATCGTAAGTCCGGAATCCGCTCCTATAAAACGTATGATACAAGAGGCGCGCGATAAAGGCGTGCTGATAGATGCCACATACGGCAGACGTACAAGGGCGGTAATTGTAACAGATAGTGACCATATCGTACTCTCCGCGCTTCAGCCTGAAACGGTGGCAAACAGGCTTTCGGGCAACAATACATTGTCGGCGGAGGAGAAGGAAGATGAGTGATCGAGGCGTATTGTTTGTGGTATCGGGTCCGTCGGGCGCAGGCAAAGGCACAATATGCAAAGCGCTGATAGAACGGCGGTCAGACGTGTTTCTTTCCGTGTCGGCTACAACCCGTAAGCCGCGCGAAAATGAGATTGACGGTATACACTATCATTATTTGAGCGAAGATGATTTTAGGCAGCGTATTGCAGATGGCGATATGCTCGAGCATGCGGTTTTTTGCGGTAACTATTACGGTACACCGAAGCAAAAAGTCGATGAGATGCTGGATGCTGGTAAGAATGTGATACTGGAAATAGAGGTTCAAGGTGCAATGAAGGTGCGCTCGAAATACCCAGAAGGCGTGTTTATATTCGTATTGCCGCCGTCGATGCAGGAATTGCGCAGCCGTATAAAAGGGCGCGGTACCGAGTCAGATGAGGTGATTGCCGAAAGGCTCAACACTGCGGCGTGGGAATGTTCACATATAGAAAAGTATAACTATATTTTGTTAAATGACAGTCTTGAAGACGCTGTTGGGCAGTTTGAAGCCGTGATACTCGCGGAGCATTGCCGCACAGAGAGAAATATAAAATTGATAGAGGAGGTATGTGCAAGATGATTTATCCACCAATCGGAGAGCTGCTTGAAATGACAGGAACGAGGTATTCTTTGGTAATTGCAACATCTAAACGTGCGCGCCAGCTGGGAGAAAGCGGCGATGAAAATGTTGACACCTACGATAAAGCGATTGTAGAAGCGATCGGAGAGTTGTATGACGGCACGGTATCGATAAGGAAATATAACTAATATAAAGATTACAAAAGAAAAGTAGTAGAGAAACGCAAGCTAGGAGGCGTATCTCTACGATTTTTCATATTGGTGTTGATGTATGTGGCGAACACGGAGGTTAACGACATGTTACAAGATAAGTGTGTAGTGGTTGGAGTATGCGGCGGGATTGCGGCGTACAAGGTGGTTGAGGTTGTTAGCAGGCTAAAAAAGCTCGGCGCAGAGGTGCATGTTATCATGACGAAATCGGCGCAGGAGTTTGTTGGCAAGCTCACGTTTCAGACCATGTCGCAAAACCTTGTTATGGCAGATATGTTTGAAGAGCCGCGCAGGTGGGATGTTGAACACATTGCGATTGCGAGAAAAGCAGATATACTGTTAATTGCACCCGCCACTGCGAATATCATCGCAAAACTCACACACGGCATCGCAGACGATATGCTCTCGACGGTGGTGCTTGCGACACACGCACCCATCATGATTGCGCCGGCGATGAATCATAATATGTATACCAATCCGATTACGGAGCAGAATATGCAGAAGCTTGCGGAGCTTGGATATGCGTTTATCGACCCGACCGAGGGTTTTTTAGCGGAAGGGATGAGCGGCAAAGGGCGGCTTGCAGAGCCTGAAACAATCGTTAACGCCGTGGTTAAAGAGCTTGCATATGAGAAAGATTTAGCTGGGGTTAACATTTTGGTAACTGCAGGGGCAACGCAGGAAGCCATTGACCCTGTTCGTTATATCACAAACCATTCCACAGGCAAGATGGGCTACGCGATTGCAAAGGCGGCGATGCTTCGGGGCGCGAATGTTACGTTGGTAACAGGTAAGACACAGATTGCGGATATCGGCGGGGTTGATATGGTAAATGTCACAAGCGCGCAGGAGATGTATGATACTGTTGTCGGCAGAAGCGTAAACGCAGATATCATAATAAAGGCGGCGGCTGTCGGGGATTTTGCTCCCGAGGTGGTTGCGGCGGATAAGATAAAGAAAAGCGAGAATATGACGATCTCGCTAAAGAAAAATCCTGATATATTGGCGGAGCTTGGAAAACGTAAGATGGAAAACCAGGTGAACGTGGGATTTTGTATGGAAACGCAGGACTTGCTGGAGAATGCAAAGGCGAAGTTAAGCGCGAAAAACTGCGATTTTATGGTTGCGAATAATCTTAAAGACGAGGGTGCTGGATTCGCTCACGATACCAACACGGTCACAATTCTAGGCGACGATGGGTCGATAAATGCGCAGCCGAATATGAGCAAAGAACAGCTTGCGCATGTGATAATTGATATTGTAAAGAAGAGATTTGAAACAAAAAGATAGCTAAAGATAGGGTCGAATATATGAGTGTTGTAAGTGTTGTTGTTAACAAAATAGCACGTAATGTTGATAAGCTATATAGTTATGCTGTGCCGGAATCAATGGAGGTGCAGGTTGGATTGCGCGTTATCGTGCCATTCGGAGCGCGAAGTGCGCTAACAGAAGGTTACATAGTGGCGACGGATGTTGATGCCGGAAATATGCGGCTAAAGCAGATCGACAGCATTGTCGACGAGCATCCTGCGTTCAGCGAAAAGATGTGGCAGTTGGCGGAGTGGATGCACGAAAAATATTTGTGTACATATATAGATGCGCTCAGGCTGATGATGCCTACAGGTGTTGAGATAAGGTTTGAAACGTGGGCAGAGCTGTGTGATATCGGCGAAGATGAGCTTGAAGCAATGCTCAAACGCTCCGAAAACAGGCAAGAGATTGTTCGTATCATGCGCGAAAATGGCGGAAGCATAGAGCTTACACGCCTTATGTCTATGTTTGAAGCGAATGTTCGGCAGGCGATAACTGCGATGGAGAAGCAGGGCATATTGCGGCTTACACAGAGGGATCGTTCTACAATTAAGGATAAAACAGTGCGGTTTGCGGCGCTTGCAGTCGATGGCGAGCAAGCCAAGCTTATTATAGATGATATAAAAAAATCGGCGCCCAAGCAGGCGGAAATACTGGAAATTTTGATGTATAACGAGAGAGTTGCTGTTGCCGATGTGTTACATCTTGCGCAAACAACCCATAATGCTCTTGCCGCACTGTGTAAAAAAGGGCTGGTTGAGCTGGAGGATATGGAGGTTATGCGCAATCCGATGGCGGGCAAGGAGATTGAACCGAGTGCGCCAAAGCCGCCGACAGATGAACAAAAAGCGGCGTTAGATAAATTGATACCGGCGCTCAGCGATGTGGAAGAGAGCGGTAAAATTAACAAAACGTTTCTTGTACACGGGGTAACAGGTTCGGGCAAGACTGAGGTATTTATGCAGTTGATTGCGCATGCGATAAAGCAAGGCAAATCGGCGATCGTTCTTGTGCCGGAGATATCGCTCACAGCGCAGATGGTTAGGCGGTTTGCGTCGAGATTTGGCGAGCGTATCGCAATACTGCACAGCGGGCTGTCGCTCGGTGAACGCTTCGACGAATGGAAGCGTATACGCGGCGGCGAGGTGGATGTTGTTGTTGGAGCGAGAAGTGCTGTATTTGCGCCGCTCGGCAATATCGGTGTTATTATTTTAGATGAAGAACACGAGAATACCTATAAATCTGATATGTCGCCGCGGTATCACGCCCGCGAGGTTGCGCTGTTTCGCGCTAAGCAATACAATGCGCTGTGTTTGCTTGCGTCGGCTACACCTGATATAGACAGTTATTACGCCGCGCAGAGCGGTAAGTATGAGTTGATAAAATTAACCGGGCGTTACAATGGCAACGAGATGCCAAGGCTTCATATTGTAGATATGCGCGCGGAGCTTGCGGCGGGCAATCGCTCGATGTTTAGCAAAGAGCTGCACGATGCGCTGGCGGAAAATATGCAAAATGGACAGCAGAGCATACTGTTTTTGAACCGAAGGGGATTTTCCACCTTCGTGTCATGCAGAGAGTGCGGATATGTGGCGAAATGTCCGCATTGTAACATATCGCTTACGTATCATCGGCACACAAATAATCTAACGTGTCACTACTGCGGTTATAACATAGGAAATTATGTAAACTGTCCGGAATGTAACAGTAAGTATATCAAATATTTCGGCGCAGGCACACAAAGGCTGGAAGAGGATTTGAAAGCTCAATTTCCGGGCATAGGCGTAGTACGCATGGATCTTGATACAACCGGTACAAAGAACGCGCACGAGCATCTGTTAGACCGATTTGAAAACGATAAGGTCGATGTGTTGATTGGCACACAGATGGTATCGAAGGGGCTGGATATGCATAACGTCACATTGGTGGGCGTTGTAGCGGCAGACAGCTCGCTGTATGTGGACGATTACCGAAGCAGTGAGCGCACCTTTCATCTTATAACGCAGGTTGCAGGAAGGGCAGGGCGGGGCGACTTGGCAGGACGCGCCGTGGTGCAGACATACTCGCCCGAAAACAGCGCTGTTGTGTTTGCGTCGCAGCATGACTACGAAGGGTTCTACGCCGAAGAGATCGAGCTGCGCCGCGCGATGTGGTATCCGCCGTTTTGTGACATTATTTCGATTTTAGTGAGCGGCAAAAATGAAAATATGGTTATCCGCCGCATACGTGAGATATCACGGCAGCTACATTTTGGCATGGATGGCGGCGAATGCGGCAGAATACATATATTGGGTCCTGTTGCGTCGGGCATATCTAAAATTAAGGATAAATATCGCTGGCGGCTGGTGATTAAATGCGAAAATTCAGACAGCCTAAACGAGATATTGGGCGAGGTTATAGCGGAACATGGCAAGAATGCCAACAGCAAATATCTGGATTTGGTGATAGACAAGAATCCAAACAACTTGGCATAAAAAATTAACGCATTGTTAAAGATGCATTGAAAGGAAGGTCTAACTATGGCGCTAAGAATAATTCGTGAAGAGGGCGACGATATTTTGCTCAAAAAAAGCAGGGAAGTGATAGCCTTTGACGAGCGATTGCACACGTTGCTGGAAGATATGAAAGAAACGATGTATGACGCGAATGGCGTTGGATTGGCGGCGCCGCAGGTTGGCATATTGAAGCGTGTGGTGGTTATAGATACGCGCGACGGCAGCGGTGCGCTTGAGCTGGTTAACCCTAAGATTATATACAGGCACGGTGAAACGCTTTTGATAGAAGGATGCCTCAGTGTGCCGGGTGTGCATGGCTATGTACGCAGGCCCGAAAAGGTGAAGGTACGCGCGCAGGACAGGTTTGGCAAGGAGCATGTATACGATGGCGAGGGGATGCTTGCGCAGGCGTTCTGCCACGAGGTGGATCACCTAAACGGCGAGCTGTTTATAAGTAAGGTCGAGTCGTTTATTGAAGATGAGGATTAACTGTGTGTTAATCGATGAGTCTGCATTTCAAACAAGGATGTGAAAATTATATGAAGATATTATTTATGGGTACACCGGAGTTTGCGGTTGCAAGCCTTGATGCACTATACAAAAGCGGGCATGAGGTTGTAGGCGCTGTGAGCCAGCCGGATAAACCGAAGGGCAGAGGTCACAAGCTTATGCCGCCGCCGGTGAAGGCATATGCGCAAGACTGCGGTGTTGCTGTATATCAGCCGGAGACGCTGAAAGATAATGCGTTTTTGGAAGTTTTGCAAGAACTTGCTCCGGAGCTGATTGTTGTGGCGGCATACGGCAAGAAACTGCCTGAATATATACTTGATTATCCGAAGCATGGGTGTATTAATGTACACGCTTCGTTACTTCCGAAGTATCGCGGTGCGGCGCCTATACACAGGTGCATTATGGACGGAGAAACGCACACCGGCGTTACGATAATGTATATGGCGGAGGGGATAGATACAGGCGATATGCTTTTGAAATCTGAAATAGAAATTAACAAAAACGAGACAACAGCGCAGCTTCATGATAGACTGGCGGATATCGGCGCAGAGGCGCTTATGCAAACGATTGCAAAGATAGAAGAAGGTACGATAACACGAGAAAAGCAAGATGAAACGCTGGTGTGCTATGCGCAGATGATAAACAAGCAGACTGCGCTGATAGATTGGAGCAAATCGGCGGCGGAAATTAACAACCTGATACGCGCGATGAATTCATGGCCGCTGGCACATACGTACTACAACGGTGGTATGATGAAGATTGCGTCGGCAAAGGTGGCGCCGCTTGATACGCAAACAGCACAGCCTGGGCAGATATTGGGATATACGCAGGGCGAAGGGCTGGTTGTGGCATGCGGAAGTGGAGCACTTGCGGTTAAGGAAGTGCAGTTTGAAGGCAAGCGTCTTATGAGCGTCGATGACTATATGAAAGGTAACACAATTGATACAGGAGCGATTTTAGGATAATCAATATGGAGGTGTAACAATATGTTTTTTTACAGTGAGTGGGATTTATTATTCATTCTTGTGCCGATGATAATCGGTATGCTGGCGAGTGCGGGCGTAAGAAGCACGTTTAGCAAATATTCGCAGGTTTTCAGCAATCGGAAAATAACCGCCGAAGCCGCCGCGCAGATGATATTACAGCGCAACGGTGTTTCGGGTGTACGCATAGAGCGCACTGCGGGGGTGCTTTCCGATCATTTTGACCCGAAGACCAACACAATACGCCTATCTGAAGGCATATACGGTTCAACATCTGTTGCGGCGATAGGTGTTGCGGCGCACGAAGCCGGTCATGCCGCACAGTATGCGAAGGGGTATGTGCCGATCAAGCTGAGAAACGCGATAGTACCGGCAGTTAACATTGCGTCACACTTGGCATTTCCGTTGGCGCTATTCGGGCTGTTTCTTGAGTTTATGGGGCTTGTGTGGGTAGGTGTAATACTGTATATGGCGGTGGTGCTGTTTACTTTAATCACGCTCCCGGTGGAGCTTAATGCAAGTCGCAGAGCTGTTCGTATGCTCGACGAATACGGCATACTGACGGCAGAGGAAAACAGGGCATCTAAGAAGGTGCTCAAAGCGGCGGCTATGACATATGTAGCGTCAACACTAGCAGCGGTTGGAAGTTTGCTGAGGCTGCTGTCTATTGCGAATCGTCGGAGGTAACAAAAGTTACTGCACAATATGAAGGAGATAAATTGTCTATGAGCGACAACTATGCGAATCCGCGCATTATTGCGTTAAAGACGCTGTATGAGATTGAGAAAAACGACGCATACAGCAATATAGCACTCAAGAAAGCGCTTGCAAATCCGCAGATTAAGCCGCAAGACAAGGCATTTATAGCAAATTTGGTATACGGCAGTGTGAAGTATAAGCTGCGGCTGGATTATATAATTGCCAAGTTTTCCGACGTAAAGCTCAAGAAGTTGTCGGACTTTGTACTGCTAATACTGCGCATGGGCGTGTATCAGCTTGTGTTTATGGACAAGGTTCCGACCTCGGCGGCGGTGGACGAAAGCGTTAAGCTTGCAAACAAGTATGCGGTGCGGTCGAAAGGGTTAATTAACGCTGTGTTACGCAAAATTGCCGCAGAGAAGGACAATATATCATATCCGAGGGACAGAGCCGAGTATATGTCGGTATACTATTCCTACCCGCGCGAGTTGGTGGATATGTGGATTGGCGAGTTGGGCGCAGATGCTTGCGAACAGTTGCTGATTAGCATGAATACTCCGCCGCCGATTACGGTTCGGGTGAATACGCGTAAGACATCGTGCGGCGAATGCATGAGCGCGATTCTGGAGTGCGGAGCGAAAGCCGAACCGGGCATTGTGGAGGATTCGCTCGTAATAAGCGGCGGCGATATTGCGAATGTGCGAGGTTATGTCGAAGGGCATTTTACGCCGCAGGGGCTATCATCTATGCTGGCGGCGAGGGTGCTTGCGCCGCAGGACAGTGCATTGGCGATGGATGTATGTGCCGCACCGGGGGGAAAAAGTACACATATCGCACAGCTGATGAACAGCGGCGAGGTTGTGGCGTTTGATATATTCGAGCATAAAATTGAGCTGATAAACCAGAATGCACAGCGTATGGGGTTTGACAATATACATGCGGCTGTACACGATGCGTCGGTTGCGGATGAGCGATATATCGGCAAGGCAGACAAGGTGCTGGTGGACGCGCCATGCTCCGGACTCGGCATAATACGCAAAAAGGCGGATATAAAGTGGGGGTTTGGCAGGGAGAAGATAGATGAGCTTTCGAAAATGCAGTTGGCGATATTAACCGCGTCGGCGGAGTATGTAAAGCCGAGCGGCGAGCTGGTATACAGCACTTGCACGATAAGCAATGCCGAAAATATTGGGGTATGCAGGGCGTTTTTG
>JGI994J12354_10003380_pt1 | contig 14956 bp, 9 predicted proteins | sample IntmicLarv3ML3BL_FD_12354 | JGI IMG/M metagenome (IMG submission 12354)
CGGGAACAGTTCTTCCGGCGGTTGTATCGGGAATCGGACCTGACGCGGCGCTTTTTAATCCAAACGGCGACGCAGTCAACTTTGCCGCCCGAAATGCTGTTTCGGACATGACGCAGTTTGACGGCTTTGAGCAGCTTTCGGCTGAATTTTATGAAAGCGCTCTTTTGCCCTTGCGGTGGAAGGAAGGCGTATATGGACTGCCCGAAACACAAACCTTTCCCGTCATGTTTTACCGCAAAGACATTTTGGATGAATTAGGGTTTGAAATACCGGGCACATGGGACGAAGCGTATCAGCTTATGTTTGATTTGCAAAAAAACAACATGGAATTTGCCATTCCCACAGGTCCTGCGGGACATGCGCTGTTTCTGTATCAAAACGGCGGGAAGCTGTATAACGGTGACTTGACCGAAACATCAATCAGCAGTGAAGAGGGTATAAAGGCATTTACAGTGTGGAGTCGATATTTTACCGATTTCAAGGTGCCGTTAACCTACGATTTTCTCAACCGCTTCCGAAGCGGCGCAATGCCTATCGGTGTTGCCGATTACACACTTTATAATACACTGATTGTTTTTGCTCCCGAAATTTATGAAAGCTGGGCAATTGCACCGGTTCCCGGAATAAAACAGGCGGATGGCAATATAAACCGCTCAGTACCGTCAGGAGGAACCTGCTCACTGATATTCAGCGGCTCAAAAAAGCAAGAGGATTCATGGAGCTTTTTGCAGTGGTGGAACGGCTCACAGGCACAGCTTCAATATGCTGTCGAAATCGAAAGCCGTCTTGGCGCAACCGCACGGTATGCTCCGGCAAACAGGATGTCATTCGACAATATGATGTGGCGGTCCGGACAGCTTTCCGTGCTTAAGGAGCAATTTTCTTCAGTAATGGGTATTCCCGAAATTCCGGGAAGCTATTTTACCGGACGGCATGTGGAAAACGCTTTTAAAAAAATTGTTTTGCAAAACGAGGATATAAAAGAAACCGTTTTGGAATACACCAAAATCATAAACGCCGAAATAACCGAAAAACGAAAAGAACTGGAGATGATGCAAATTGACGGTAAAGGAAATCGGAAATAATATAAAGCAAAATAAAATCTGCTACATATGCATTGCGCCGTTCTTTTTGCTCTTTTTTATTTTCACTGTTCTGCCTGTGGCTTCGTCAATCGTACTGGGCTTTACTTACTATAACATTCTGGAATCCCCCGTTTTCACAGGGCTTTCAAATTATGCAAAGCTCTTCTTTTCAGATGAAATTTTCATGAAATCGGTTATGAACACTATGGTCATGGCATTGGTTATCGGACCGGGCGGATATTTAATGGCGCTTTTACTTGCGTGGATGGTCAACGAGCTAAGTCCAAGAATGCGCACGCTTATGGTTCTTTTAATTTATGCGCCGTCAATTTCAGGAAATATGTTTGTCATATGGGGACTTATTTTCAGCGGAGACGCTTATGGATATATCAACGGTTTTTTGATAAATACCGGATTTATAAAGGAGCCTGTTCTGTGGTTCCATGATGTCCGATACATGATGACGCTTGTTATTGTTATTTCCTTATGGATGGGTATGGGTTCGGGATTTTTGTCCTTTATCGCCGGATTCAGCGGTCTTGACCGAAGTCTTTTTGAGGCCGCAACCATGGACGGTGTGCAAAACCGCTGGCAGGAGCTTTGGTACATAACCCTTCCCCAGATGCGTCCGCAAATGCTGTTCGGAGCGGTCATGTCTATTACAGCGGCTTTCGGTGTCGGTTCTGTCGGAGCGGCCTTGTGCGGTATGCCAAGCACCGATTATGCCGTTCACACTGTTCTTAACCATATTACCGACTACGGAACGACAAGATTCGACATGGGGTATTCGGCCGCAATGTCTACAGTGCTGTTTCTTGCAATGATTGTGTGCAACGCATTTATCCGCAAGCTTCTGGCTTCGGTAGGAAAGTAACTTTAAGAGTGGAGTTCAATTATGAATGAAGGGAGCTTAAAAGTTTGAACAGTCAAAAATTCGCACGCTCAAAGGGCGGACGTTTTGTTAATATACTGCTTTTGTCGGCAATCGCCGCTTTTATGGTATTTCCTATGATTTTTACTGTGAGCAATGCATTCAAACCACTTAACGAGCTGTTTTTATTTCCGCCGAAGCTTTTGGTTATCAATCCTACTTTGAGCAATTTTCAGGATTTCAGCATCTTAACAAGAGAATTGGTCGTTCCTTTTTCACGATATATATTTAATTCGGTTTTTATTACCTTTTTGGGAGTAACAGGACAAGTGCTCATAGCGTCCTTAGCCGCCTATATGATTTCAAAGCATAATTTCTGGGGACGCAAGCTGCTTATGGAAACGGTCATAATTTCGCTTATGTTTACCGGAACAGTCACGGCAATACCAAGCTATATCGTTATGACCAAGCTTCACTTGATAAATACTCAGTCCTCTATTATCATTCCCGCCTTCGCCTCGTCCATGGGGCTGTTTTTGATGAAGCAGTTTATTGACCAGATTATTCCCGACGCACTTTTGGAGGCGGCACGCATTGACGGTGCGGGAGAGCTTCGCATTTATATGCAAATTGTAATGCCGATATGCAAGCCGGCATGGATGACTCTTATTGTATTTTCGTTTCAGTCACTTTGGAGCAATTCGGGCGGTTCTTTGATTTTTGACGAGAGACTGAAAACACTTCCTTATGCTTTTGAAAGCATTACCGCAAACGGACTTATCGGACGTGCCGGAGTTTCAGCGGCAGTGGCGCTTATTATGTTAATTCCACCTATTATTACCTTCGTAATTACCCAGTCAAACGTTCTTGAAACAATGGCATCATCCGGTATTAAATAGTAAAGGAGCTTCACATATGAATATACGATTTTTGAAGCTTTTTATACCGGTTTTGCTGGTGCTTCTCTTTGCTTTGCCTGTATCTGCGGTTATGGAAATCAATGAAGAAAACGAAAGCTATCTGTTCGGCAGGGATTTGCACACACAGGATGCTCCTGTTCCCTACCGCCTGACACGCATGTACACATATAAGGATTTCGGTGCATCACAGCTTGAAAACATTGAAGATATGGCAGTATCCTCTGACGGAAGTATCTTTATTTCGGAAAAGGACAGCAAGGCTGTTTACAAGCTGCCTGCGGACGGTTCTTCTCCTTTGATTTTTACATCATTTTCAGACGGAAAACAAGAGGTTTCATTTGAAAGCCCTTCAGGTCTTTACATTGATACACAGCACAATTTGTATGTGGCTGACCGTATTTCAGGTGTTGTATATATTTTCGATGAGAATTTCACGTATAAAAATCAGTTAAATCCTCCTGCGGAGGAAGAAACCTTTTCCTCTCAAATATACGAACCATTAAAAGTTTGCGCCGACCCGGGCGGTCGTATTTATGTGGTTGCCGCCAAACAGACACAAGGCATTTTGCAATTTTCCAGGGAAGGAAAATTCATGGGATTTTTAGGTTCGGCACGTGTGCAGCCATCATGGTCAGACCTTTTCTACCGAACCTTTGGCACAAAAGAGCAAAAAGCAAGTCTTTTGCGGCTTATTTCCACAGAATACAACAATATAACGTCCAATGAGGACGGCTTTATTTACGGAACAATAAGCGCTTTAACAGAGGATTCTCTTATAAGCTCAATTTTAAACAATGACGACACAGCAACCGTTGTGCGGCTGCTTAATCCAAAGGGACAGGACGCACTTCTTCGAAAGGGCAGCAATCCTCCGGCGGGCGACCTTAATTTTCTTCCGGCATATCAGGTCGGAAAGGGCTACACCCGGGGAATCGCCGGCGGGTCGTCGGTAATGGTCGATGTATCCTGCCGTGACAGCGGTGTTTATAGCCTTCTTGATTCTTCAAGAAAAAGAGTCTTTACCTATAGCAAAAGCGGTGAGCTTTTGTTTATGTTCGGATTGGGCGACAACGCCGACTATGATATTTCCTCTCCGTCAGCGCTGTCCTATGCAAAAAACGATGAGATTTATGTCGCCGATAAGGGAACCAAAACGGTAAAGGTTTTTGCTCCTACCGAATATGCAAAAAAAATCTATTCGGTTTTAGCGCTTCATGAAGCGGGAAATTTTGACCGTGAAGCCGAGGTCTGGAATGAAATTCATCGCGAATATATGGGGTCGGAGCTTGCATATCTGGGTATGGGAAAGGCACAAATGTCAAAAGGGCAGTATAAAAACGCCATGGAATCCTTCCGTCTTGGCAGCGATAAACAGTACTATTCAAAGGCGTTTAAAGAGTATCGCAAGAAAATTGGATATGATTACATTTCGTATATTGTCGGAGGATTTTTACTTGCGGCAATCTCCGTTTTTGTTATAAGACGCATAGCAAAGAATAAGCTTGCGTATGAAGGTATTCCCCGTACACTAGCGCAAAGAATACGCTATTCGGGGCACGTTGCGACTCATCCCTTCAAAGGCTTTTGGGAACTTAAAGCCGACAAGGCCGGAACAGTCGGTTCAGCCTCTGTGATTTTAGGACTTGTTGTTTTACTCTCGTTTATAAAGACTCTGACGACTCCTTATTTGCTGTCAGCTGATGAGGAAAGCAACATTTTGCTTCAGAGCTTTTCGGGCATTTTTATCTTGCTGTTACTTTTTGTGGTATCAAGCTGGTGCTTTACAAGTCTTATGGACGGCAAGGGAACCTTTAAGGATATTTATATATACACCTGCTATGCACTGTTTCCCATGCTTGTGTCGCTTCCGATACAAATAGCAATAAGTCCGATACTAAGTCTTGACGAACAGGTACTTCAAAGCTTCATCGGTTCGGCGGCGGTAGTAATAGTAATCTTTTTAATTTTTGTCGGAACGCTCATAGTTCATGAATACAGTGCAGGCAAGGCCGTTGTTATGCTTTTGCTGACGGTTGTCGGCATGATGATTATCGTATTTATTGTGCTTTTGTGTATAACGCTTGTACAGCAAATACTTATTTACGGACACAATATTTATTCAGAAATACAGCTGCGATAAATGCGCATGAAACGAGGAGATATGCAATGAAATGGCATAAAACTTTAATATTCTTCTGTATATCGGCTGTTTTGATGACCTCCGGGTGTAATATTCAGAAAAAAACGACCGAAAACACTCCCGAAACGGTTTGTGAATTCACCGCTCAGGGCGAGGATTTGACAGAGCTTATAAAGTCAAGCGCAGAGTCTGTAATCCTTTCAGAGAATGAAAGCTATCGGCTTTTGACCGACAACAGCGGACGGTTTTGGGTGCTTAGTTCCGTAGGTCAAACGGTCTGGAGCACATCGGCGGAACCGAATGCTTTACCCGATGGAATAACCGATGATTCAGCAAATTCATCTGCAGTGCTTAAATATCAGGCAGGAATAAGCGATGACCGAACCATAACCTCCTATGAGGAATCGGTTCAGCGTGAGCAATACCGTGTTGTAAAAAACGGCGATAAAATTACTGTCGAGCAAATAATGGGTCGGTTTACAAAAAACATGCTTCTTCCAGAGGCGCTTTCCGAAGAACGCTTTTCACAGCTTATCGGGGAAATGGAGGAATTTGACGCGCATTTTGTCGAACGCCAATATACCTTGTATGAAAAAGCTTCGGAGGATATAATCGAAAAAATTCCCGGAATTGCAAGGCAGCCGCTGTATGTACTTATGGAAAACAGCAATGAACAGCGCAATCAGCAAATTCATGAAGCCTTTGAAGCCATAGGCTATACTTCTAAGGATTTGGAAAACGACAGAAGTGCGGCGCAAATTTCACTGTCCGATCAGGGCGAAATTTTCAAGTTTAATTTTGAGCTTACCCTTACCGAAAATCAGTTAAAATTCAATATACCATGCAAGGATATGTATAATCCGGTGTCAGCTCAGGTTGTAAGCGCAGAGCTTATGAAATACGGAGCATTTTCAAAAACGGGCGGCGACGGATATTATTTTGTGCCGTCAGGATCGGGAGCATTATTTGGCTTTGACACTGTTAAACAAACCGATTATACCCTTCAGTATTATGGAAATGATTATGCAAAGGGTGAAAAGGATTCTAAAACAGATTACAGCGGATTTCCTGTGTTCGGAATGAAACTGGCATCCGGAGGCTATTTTGCCGTCATTGAAGAGGGCGCGGAAAATGTCCGGATGAAAATTCAGAGCATTGACGGCGGATATATTTTATATCCCGAGATTAAAGTTTTGGAGCGAATCAGCGCAAGCTTCGGAAGCGGAAGTGATTTTTATGTGTCTGCACCCGAGCCATACAAAGGAAATATAACTATTGGATATACCTTTTTTGAAGGTGAAAATTTCGGATATTCACAGATGGCATCAAGCTGCCGGGAATATCTGCTGAAAAAAGGCTATCTTTCCTCTGAAACTGTAACAGGTGAAGCTCCTTTTTTAATGGAGGTTATAAGCAGCCTGTTTGTAAGCGAAAAAAAGGCCGGTATCCGAACGGTATCGGAGCAATCTGTTACAAGCTTTGCACAAACCAAAGTAATGGCAGAAGCCTTTAAGGCTCTTCCCAATGTAAATCTCAAGCTTAACGGCGCCAATAAAAACGGACTTTTCGCACAGAACCCGGGCAGCTTTGATATAAGTAAAAAATCGGGTGGACTCAAGGAATACGAAATACTTACAGCCTATTGCAAACAACAAGGGATTTCAATTTTTCAAACAGTGACTTTTCCCTTTGTTTTCAGCGCACGGGATATAAGCGGATATTCACGAAGCAAAAGCACCTCGCGAACAATAAATAACAAGCCGGCGCTTCTGCATTATCTGGAAAAATCAATCTTCACAGAACAGGATGACGCATATTCGATAGATGTGGTTTCTCCTTCTCTTTACCCGGATATTACCGCAAAATATGAAAAGCTTTCGGTTTTACAGTCGGCAGGACTTGCAGTCGGAGAGCTTTCGTCAGCTATTAACAGTGATTTCAGCAAAGAAAATTTTGTTTCAAGAAACGAATCTAAAAAAATTACAGAACAAAGCATGGCTTCAATGAATAAATCATTTTCTCTTCTGGGCGAAAATCCAAACGATTTTACGTTACCGTATATAAGTCTTATTGAAAAGCTTCCCATAGGTCAAAAGAGCAATTCTTTTTTCGAGGAAACGGTTCCGTTTTTGCCGATGGTTCTTCACGGGTATAAGGAATATACCTCTGACTTCTGGAACAACACCTCAGACAGGCAGGAAGAGCGTCTTCTGGCAATAGAATCGGGAAGCGGCGTTGCGTACCGCTTTACACAAAATCTGAAAAAAGAAATGCTCAGCGGAGCGTACAGCTTTCTTTACAATACCGACTATGCCCTTTGGTATAAGACCGCCGCTGAGGATTATAATTACGTCAGCAAAGCACTTTCAGGGCTTTTGGGCACACCTATAAAAGACCATGTGTATTTAAGTAAGGGGCTATCTAAGGTAAGCTATGCCGACAATACTGTTATATATGTGAATTTCACAGATGCTGAAGTACAGTCCGAGGGATATACTGTCGCCGCAAAATCATACTTGAGAGTGCAGGAGATATAATGAATTTTGAGCAAACCGTACAACACTGGATTGAAAGGGAACGACAAAAGCATGAGCATATGCGTCTGCCGCAAAATTCATGGTTTTTGGATGAGGATACAATTTTAAATTACCCCAGAGAAACAGGTGACAGCCGATACCCTCTGGACAATGACGGATATACCGCATGGGTGCACAGCTCCGGTTATATTTATGCCCGCGAAGGACGGATTTTCACACTTCCTTACTGTCATGAGGGAAATGACCCCGGCGTTAATTTTTTTCTTAATGTAAAGGATAACGGTGATTATCTTTCCTTGCTTGGTCTTCCTGTTTCGTTAAACCGTGAACGGTGTAAGCAGTTTTCAGTCTTTACGCCAAAGGCTGCGTATTATATTACGCTTTATGGGCAGTGGCAAGCCTGTGTGAGAGTATTCAACGGTCCCGAAAAGACTCTGTATTTTTCCATATATGTAAAAAATACAGGCAGTCAGAGCGAAGAAATTGCACTGTCATCCTTTATATGTCCGCACATGATGACCAGCGGTGTTCAAAGCAAGGATGACCGCTGGGGGAAAACTGCAAGGATAATAGGAAACGCCGAAAACAATATGGACAGCTTCCTGGTTGATTTTAACAGAGGACAGATTTTTTCGGTTATTAACAACAGCGTGTCAAATGATGAGGCAAAACAAAATGTAACCGTTTCAAAGGACAGTTTTGTAGGCGGAAAACGGCGAAATGCGGCATCTTTAAAGTCGATTGCCGAAAAAAAGATTGAACATTCAATACATTCATGCCACGGGATAAGCGATGTATGCTATGGCGATATTATTACTGCGGAAATAGCTCCCGGACAAAATATACGCCGCGATTTGTCCATGAGTTATTTCGGGGAAAAATCCGAAGCGGAAATTTGTCTTGCTCAAAAGCTTGAAGGATGTATTGTTGACCGCCTTGTGGAGGAAGCTCAGCAAAAAGACATTAAGAACCGTCCGGTTTTGCATGTGGGAGCCTTTCGTGACGGAATTTTGGACAACGAGGCATTCAACTGCTTTATAAAAACAGTTACACGTCAGGTTGAATCCTGTGCATTGGGTAAGGTTTACGGTTGGAGCGACATGCTCGGTATACGTGATATTTATCAGCAAATAGAAACCGCCCTTTTATGGGTTCCTCAAAAGTGCCGAAAACGGATTGTGGAATCTATGGGTATGATTGCTGTTAACGGCAAAGCGCCGCGGCAGTACGCTCCGCCGGTTTTACATATGGAGGTTGCTTTTGACCAACGCGATTTTATAGATCAGGGCGTTTGGATAATAAGCACTCTGTCGGCTTATCTGAAAGCTACCGGTGACAGTACCGTTCTGTGCGAGATGTGCGGTTATTACGAGCTTCCCGAAACCGGTGATAAGGGTGTGGTTCACGCAGAAGGCAGCTTTTTAACACAGGTTTCCTCGGGTAAAACAGTGCGTTCAGAACGTGAGGATACGGTTTTAGAACATCTTATTCAAATTACGGAATATTTACTTTCCTGTATGGACGAAGAAACGCATTGCATACGTATTTTATACGGTGACTGGAATGACGCAGTAGACGGCTTGGGAAAAGATATCACAGGACAAGAGGAATACGGCACTGGCGTTTCGGTTATGGCAAGTCTTCAGGTTCTTCAAAATCTTCAGGAAATGCAGGAAATCCTTATGCATTTCGGAAATGGTCAATATAATGGTCTTATAGGAAAATACAAGGAACGGGAAGCAAAATTAGAACAGGGACTGATGCGATACGGCTGTGTGAAAAATGAAAAGGGAGAGCGCAGAATCCTCCATGGCTGGGGTGACCGCCGCTCCTATTTAGTCGGAAGCTTTGAAGACGCTGACAAAAAAGATCGGGTCGGGCTGGCTGCCGCTGCATTTTGGACGCTTTCGAAACTTTATGACAAAGATACAACCGTCCGAAAGGATATTTTAAAGGCGTACAGGCGTTTGGATTCTTCTTACGGTTTTCGAACCTTTGATATTCCGTTTGAACAGGGAACAGATTGGGCGGGACGTATTTGTGATATACCTCCGGGGATGCATGAAAATGCCTGCACATATTGTCACGCGACCGCGTTCGGAATACTCTCCCTTTTTCGCATGGGGCAATGTAAGGAAGCGTGGGAACAAATTTTCAAAATTATTCCGCTGACACATGAGTTTTTATCCCATTCCCCATATGTCATGCCGAATTCCTACATGCATAATCCTGGTTTTAACATTGACGGACATTCTCAAGCCGACTGGCAAACAGGAAGCGGGACGGTTTTGCTTAAGGCACTTATCAAGTATGTGTTCGGATATCAGCCGCAGATTGACGGACTGTGGATATCACCCTGTAAAGAATTGCCGTTTGACAGCTTTGATTTTGAAGTATCTCCGGGGCAATATCATTTGAAGATTACCTATCAAAACCGCGGCGGCGGACAGCGAAGCTTTGTGCTTAACGGACAACCTGTACAAGGCGTATTTAATCCCTTGACAAATGCGGATGAGCTGCGAATCCCTCAAAGCGCTGTTACCAAAGTGGTCGAGATTCAAATTTTTGATTAGCAATAAATGAAATTGGTATTTCTTAATTACCTGAATAAAAGGAGTAAAAATAATATGACTGAAAATTTTCTGATTCGCATTGCGGACGAACACCCTCCGGTACCCGGCTATGATGCCCGATATACCATCGAAGCACTTTATGACGGAACGTCAATTGATGCAAAGGATTTCACGGTGAAAACAGATTGTCCTGATGTTAAAATCAACGGTAATATCCTTAATGTTCCTCAGTCTGTTTGGGAGAAAGCTGAACAAATTACAATGACCGCTGAATACAAAGAGCATCCCCAAATAACTGCACAACATATTTTATCCTTCAAGCATTGGGAAATGACCTTTTCCGATAACTTTGAAAACATGTGGCAATGGTCGGATGCCTTTACTCACGAACGCGGTTATCATAACAATCCGATGCTTGCAATGGATCCCGAAAGTACATTTATCGAAAACGGTAAGCTTGTATTGGAAAACCGCTTGCTGACAACGCCTATTGAGGGCAAATACGTCTATACAGGCGCTGCTGTTTCAACAAGAGGCCGGTTCTCCCAAAAATACGGCTGCTTTACGGCAAAGGCAAAGTGTCCCGTCAAGGACGGCATACTGGTTTCCTTTTGGATGCTTCCCGAAGGGCGCGATACCGGAAACTCCTATTCAAAAGGAGTTCTTTGTAATCATGAGAAGGACGGTCTTATCCGCCGCTGTGCGGAAATTGACGTGTTTGAGCAATTTGGTGCCGAGTCTCATGGCAAGGACGGTCATGTTGGCGCAACACTTCATTTTTGGCACAACAAGGAAGGGTATTGCGGCGGCATGGGGCATTCCTATGACATTCCCGATTTTAAGGACGGAAGCTTTCACGAATATACGTGTATATGGGAACCGACTGCCATGTATTTTTATGTTGACGGTGTGTTTTATTATAAAACAGAGGGTCTTATCGAAGCGGAGGATGCCGATGAAGCCGACATGGTACTGTCAAGCTTTCCGACTGCTCCCAAAGCGGTTATCGAGCAAACCGGCTTTGACTATAACGGCTGGATGGGATATATGGAAGAGGAAAATTATCCCCAGCGCTTTGAAGTCGAATTTGTACGGGCTTATAAATGACATGAGAAAGGGGGTTCTTGCCGGGCATATGAACGGTAAAAACAGAAAGAAAGGCATGGTCATAAAAATGAAAGAAATAACAGTTAAAAAGCTAACACCCGAAAATTTTGAGAAGTTTGGTCGGTACGGCGATATCGGAAATCCGTCTGGACAGTTTATCGGCAAGTCCCCTGTACGTTTTTACAGAGATATTCTTCCCTTTGGCTATAGTGCGCCAATGTCTGCCTCTACAACTCTTGTTGAACCAAAAGAGTTTGTTGTGGACACTCTGGAATATCATACCTGTACTCCTGAAATTTTGATGATGCTTGACCAAGACGCGGTTATTTGCATAGGAGCCGCAACTGCACAAAAAGAACCGCCTATGGATAATCTCGAAGCTTTTTACATTCCTAAAGGCGTAATGGTATATCTTAACCCCGGTGTGTGGCACTATGCGCCGTTTCCGCTGGGCGATATGCCTGTACACAGTCTTGTGCTGCTTCCCGAGCGAACCTATGTAAACGATACATTATGCATCGCTATTGAGCCTGACAAACAGGTTGCTATTAAACTTTAAAGGATGGTAATAAACATGACTGAAACACAAATAAAAAAGGCCTATGAAGCGGCATGTGATACTTATTCGGAATACGGAGTAACAGTTGCCGACATTCTGGAACTGTTTGACAAAATTCCGATATCTATTCCGTGCTGGCAAGGCGACGATGTCGGAGGCTTCGAAATTCGGGGCGGCGGAGCATCGGGCGGAATAATGGCAACGGGAAATTATCCCGGAAAACCGCGCACCGCCGAAGAGCTCAGAATGGACATGGAGCGGGCAATTTCATACATACCCGGCAATTTAAAAATCAATCTTCATTCAAGTTACGGCGAGGATTATGAAAAGGATCTCGACCGTGATGAATATGCTCCGAGACATTTTGCAAAATGGGTAAAGTGGGCAAAGGCGAATAACCTGGGGCTTGATTTCAACTGCACCACCTTTGGACATCCCTTCGCCGGGGATAATCTGACAATATCAAACCCGAATGATGAAATTCGTGCTTTTTGGGTTCGCCATATGATATCGGCAAGAGCAATTGCCGAGCATTTCGGAAAAGAATCAGGCACACCATGTGTGTACAATACATGGGTTCAGGACGGTATCAAGGACTTGCCGGCGGACAGAATGAAATACCGAAGGCTTATGAAGGATTCCTTTGATAAAATCCTTGCCCGCGATATTTCCCGCGAATATGTCTATGATGCTCTTGAACCAAAGCTTTTCGGTATAGGCTCTGAAAGCTTTACCGTCGGTTCACACGATTTTTATTTGCTGTATCATGGCTATGCAAAGGAAAACAAAATCGGGAATACCATTATGAATCTTGATATGGGACATTTCCACCCAACCGAATCAATAGCTGATAAAATTTCGGCTGTTATGCTGTATTCGGATAAATTCATGGCGCATTTCACCAGAGGAATCCGCTGGGACAGTGACCATGTCGTAATAAATAATGACGAAACAAACGATACTATGCGTGAAATTGTGCGGGCAGGAGTGCTTAATGACACCTTTTTCGGTACTGATTATTTTGATGCAACCATAAACCGTGTTGCGGCGTGGACAATCGGAACAAGAGCTGTGAAGAAGGCGCTTTTGGGCGCAATGCTTGAGCCGTCGGCGCTCTTAAAGGATGCTGAGAACAACGGTGACTTGACCAAACGTCTTGTGCTTACCGATGAATTTCGTTCGCTTCCGGTACAGGCGGTTTGGGATTATTATTGTCTTGCCAAAAATTCTCCGGTACAGACCAATTGGCTGGATGATTTAAAACAGTACGAAAAGGATGTTATGTTTAAAAGACAGTAAACTCTGAAAGGATGCGGCAAATGGCTGACCCCGAAATCTATCTGGCTATTGATAACTGCTTTGCCTCAAAACGTTGGACGTTGCCGTCTGACTGGACGGCAATCATAAAGAATCTGGGCATTGACTGTATAGAAGCCAGCGCCGATACCGAATGTGACCCGCTTTATATGGATGCCGGATATCTTAAGGATTGGGTTTCCGATGTAAAAAAAGCCTGTAAAAAAAACGGAACTCGTGTCGTTAATTTATATTCCGGTCACGGCTCCTATTCTACATTGGGGCTTGCGCATACAGACAGCCGCTGTCGGGAGCGAATGAAAAACCAATGGATAAAGCCGCTTATGAAAATGGCATCCGAATTGGATGCCGGAATAGGCTTTTTTTGTCATGCTTTTGATTCTTCTGTCCTTGGAAACCCAACACTTTATAAAAAATATTATGATATCCTTTGCGGCGACCTTGCAGAATTGGCAGTTTATTGGAAAAGCATCAGCCAAAAATATGCGGGCATAGAGCAAATGTACAGTCCCCATCAAATTCCCTGGACAATCAAAGGCTCTGAAAGATTTTTGTCTGAAATTTATAAAAGAGCAAAAACGCCTCTTTATTTGACGATTGATACCGGTCACCAGTCAGGACAGCGGAATTTTTTGGAACAATCGGATCGGCATGATTACGAAATCGCGCTGCCTGAAGATACAGACACCTATAAGTGGCTTGAAATGTTGGGCGGATATTCGCCTATTGTTCATCTTCAGCAAACAGATGGCAAACATTCGTCACATTTTTCATTTACACCTGAGCGTAATTCAACCGGAATTATACACGGGAATAAAGTGTTGTCGGTATTGAAAAAGTTCTATGCAAAGCCTGAAAACAAAAACATGCCGCTTCGTTGCGACAAGCTGTATCTTACCTTGGAGCCGTTTTTCAGCACAGGAACAAAAGACGCGTGCATTCTGAAAAGTCTTGAGCAATCCGCCGCTTATTGGCGTGAAGTCATACCAAAGGACGGTATGAAGCTTTCTGATTTGGTATGACTTGAGTCGGTTTCCTTACAAAAGACCCTGATTTAACCTCTGTTTCGCAAGGGATTTTCACGGTCATCATTGCGTGGGGAGCGCTTTCGATTTCGCTTGAATTATCGTCATACATTTTATCACAGTTTATTTTAAAGGGCTTTGATTTCGGTTCTAAAATCTCAAGCGAATCACCCTTTAAAAACTTGTTGCGCTGACTTACAATGATACATCCGTCATCATACCCCCGAACGATTCCGACAACCTGATAATCGCGTATATAGCCGCCGTTTGAATAGACCTGTGACGGATTTTCATAGTAGAATCCGGTGCAGTATTCGCGGTGGCTTATTTTATAAAGCTCATCAATTATCCATTGCTCCGGTTTTTCCTCGCCGCTTATAAAGCTGTCTATCGCATACCTGTAAGCGTTTGTCGTAAGAGCGACATAATACTCTGCCTTTGCCCGTCCCTCGATTTTAAAGGAGCTTATTCCGGCATTGTACAAATCGGCTATATGCTCCGCCATACATAAATCCTTTGAATTAAGAATATGCGTGCCCGACTCGTCCTCAATCACAGGGAAATACTGCCCCGGACGCGTTTCCTCCATAAGAGCATATTTCCAGCGGCACGGCTGGGCGCAGTCGCCCCTGTTNGCATCCCTTCCTGTCATGTAGTTGCTTAAAAGACATCTTCCGGAATAAGATACACACATGGANCCGTGAACAAAGGCTTCTATTTCAAGCTCCTTTGGAGCTTTTGCGCGTATTTCTGAAATTTCTTCAAGACTAAGCTCGCGTGCCGTCACGACACGGCTTGCACCCATATTGTAAAGTGCGGACG
>JGI994J12354_10003381_pt1 | contig 14955 bp, 15 predicted proteins | sample IntmicLarv3ML3BL_FD_12354 | JGI IMG/M metagenome (IMG submission 12354)
CAGGTATACCACGCCGCCGCCTGCCGCCGCCGCATCGTCAATGTGCTGCTGCAAAACAGCGCTGATGTCGCTCTCGCGGTTGTTGTCCGCCGCGACGGCAAAGAGCTTCGCCGCGCATTTGACGGGTGCGCTGTCATAGGGCACATTCATGGCGGAAAGGTCCGCCTCGCTCTTCACGATTTTGCCGGACTGCTTGCCCTGCACCTTCACATCCGCAGCCTTCACATAGCCCTTGGAGGTATTGATGATGGCCGCCTCGCTGCCGCTGATGCTGCTGCGCGCGAGCGCCATGCCCCAGCGGTCGTCGATGGAATCCACTTGAAGGCCGATTTTGCAGTTGGACACGTTCACGTCAAACATGGAGCCTGCAAACTCAATGCGCTTGCCCTTGGCGATGTGGATGCCGATGCTGCGGCCGCTGATGTTGATGTCCGCAAACTCCGTCCATTCCAAATCGCCCAGAATCATGCCCTCGGCGTTTGCGAGGGTGTAGGCATCCAGCGCGGCGGCATCCGTCACGGCATATTCCGCCGCGGCGTTTGCCCAGTACTTATTGTCGATGCTCAGACTCTTCCAGGTGCCCACGTCCGCCTGGTTATACGCCACGGCACCCACGGAAAGGAAGCAGCCCTTCACATTCTCCAGACTCATCATCTCGTGCGCACCCAGCTCGTCCACGCAGACACCGATGCCGCGCCAGCCATTGATGACGGTGCAGTCGATGACGGATTGCAGCATATAGTCCTCCCCGCCGTTTCCGCTGATGTAGAAGGTGAACGGATAGGGCTTGGGGTTCTCGATGCTCTGATTCGGGTAATACACGGTCAGCCCCATGGCCGCCGCGCTGCCGCCCACGGTGAACAGGGCGGGATTCGCCGCGTCCACGCTGGGCACATCCGCCAGAATCATCGTGCCGTAGGCCGTGCCGGCATCCGGGTCCTGCCAATCGCCGCGCAGGGTGACGAAGGCGGGAATCTTGATGGAGTCCGTAACACGGTATTTGCCCGCAGGCAGATAAACCGTGCCGCCGCCCGCGTTATAGCAGTCTGTCAGCGCGCTGCGGATGGCCTGGGTGCTGTCCGCTATGCCGCTGCTATCCGCCGAGTAGGGCGCTTCGGTGACGATCAAATCCGCCACCACCACATCTGCCGTGGGGTAGAGCGTATCCACGATGCGCGGTGACTGCGGCAGGGGCGCGTAGAGCGCGGCTTGACCCGCGAAGGGCAGCGCCGCCATCAGAAGCGCCGCGCCGAGAAAAATCGCAAATATTTTGTTTGTTTTCATTGCAAAATCCCCTTTCAACGTGTAAAATAGGAATACGACGAATTATTTCAGGAAAATCTCGACGACGGGCACGATTTGATTCGGCGCGAGCGCGGGCAGATGCAGCAGCAGCGCGCCGCTGTCCTTCTCCGTTTCAAATCTCAGCTCCGAGCCGTCATGCAAAAACTGGGCATATTCCACCTTGCCGCCCAAATCCGGCAGACGCAGCACGCCGAAGGGATAGGCATACACATGCGCATACAGCACCTTATCGTCTTCGGTAGGCTGGGTATAGCGCACATCCGTGGGCGCGGTAAAGGCCGCCTGGGTGCAGCCGTAAACGCTGCGGGCGTTATAGCGCATCCATTCCCCCATCGCTTCCAGCGCGTCCGTTGCGCGTGCGTCAAAATAGCCGCGTGCCGTCGGGCCGACGTTCAGCAGCAGATTGCCGCCGCAGGCCACGGTGTTCACGAGCATCCGGATGAGAATTTCCGGCGACTTCCAGCTCGTTTCGTCCCGATGATAGCCCCAGGAGCCGGAAAAGGTCTGGCAGGCCTCCCAAACGACCAGATTGCCGTCATCGTCCCGCACCCATTCGCGCGGCTGGTATTGCTCGGGCGTCCAGAGATCCTGCTCGATTTCCGTGCGGTTGTCGATGATGATTTCGGGCTGGAGGCTGCGCGCCAGGGCAATCAGCTCCTCAGCCTCCCAATCATCCTTGCCCTTGCCGGGCATGCCCTTGTGCTGATGGTCGGAATAGGAGAAATCAAACCAGAGGATGTCGATTTTGCCGTAGTTCGTCAGCAGCTCGCGCACCTGATTGCGCATATACGCCGCGTATTTTTTGATGTCCCGCCCCTCGTTTTGCTCGGGGATATTGTCGTCGCTGCGGCGCGGGTGCAGGCCGTCGATGAGAAAATCGGGATGATGCCAGTCAATCAGCGAATAATAAAAACCCACCTTCAACCCCTCAGCGCGGAAGGCATCCACATACTCCTTCACCAAATCGCGCCCCGCCTGCGTGTTGGTCGCCTTATAATCGGTATAGGCAGAATCAAACAGGCAGAAGCCCTCGTGATGCTTGGTGGTGAGCACGGCGTACTTCATTCCGGCGGCCTTCGCCGTTTTCGCCCAGACCTTGGGGTCATACAAATCGGGATTGAAGTGGTTGAAATACTTCTCGTAGTCCTCGTCCTTGATGCACTCCTGATTCTTCACCCACTCATGGCGCGCGGGCAGGGCGTAAAGCCCCCAGTGGATAAACATCCCAAAGCGGTCCTTGGTGAACCAAGCGGTATTTCCCGGGGTTTTGCGGACATCATAATGCGGCATTGCTGTGACCTCCTAAAAATATTTTTTATTGCAGGAAAAATGTACATATTGACTTCACAATACTATGGTATCCTATTTTCACATTTTTTACAAGATATTTTGAGGGCTTTTTATGAATTTGGCAGGGAAAACCAAAAATTTCATCCAAAACGGCAGGGCAATCCGTCTGCTGTTTCTGTTTTTTGCTGCGTTTTCCGCCTTTTGGGGACTTTCGCGCTATACCTGGACTGTCCGCGCGCTGCAGCTGGTATCCACCGTACACACCGCGCCCCTGCCCGCACAGCCGCCCTTGGCGCCGCTGCCGAAGAACCCCAAGGACTTGTATGTCGTTCTCGACCCCGGCCACGGCGGCAAGGATGACGGCTGCTCCGCCTTTGGTCTGTTGGAGAAGGATCTGACGCTGCAAATGTGCAAAAAGCTGAAAAAGGAACTGACCGCGCGCGGCTTCCGCGTGCGCATGACGCGCGAGACGGATGTCTTCATTCCGCTGGACGAGCGTTCCGACTGCGGCAATCTGCCCGGAACGCTGCTGCTGATTTGCTTTCACATCAACGCGCAGACCGGCGGCAGCGGCGCGCGCGGCATAGAAAGCTGGTACAACATCAACACCAATCCCCACAGTGAAACGCTCGCACGGCTGCTTCAGGAGAATGCCTGCAGGCAAACCGGCGCGCGTGACCGGGGTCTGTGGCCGGACGAAACCTCCTTCCGCGTCATCCGCCAGACGCGCGCGCCCTCTGTTTTGTTTGAATGCGGTTTTTTGACACATTACCGCGAGGGACCGCTGCTCGCCGACCCGGAGTACCAGGCCAAACTCGTGCGCGGCGCAGCGGACGGCATCGAGCAGTTTTACAACAGCCGCAGGGAGATGCTGCGGCAGGAGCTGTACTATCAAAATCTGCTGCGGGAATTCGCGGGGAATTCCCCCTCGGAAGAATCCGCATAAAATCCATGCTTCATACAGATGCTTTCACCATCCCGTGGAGGCATCTTTTTGTTTTTTCGCCCCGGATGGGTCACATCATTTGATTCCGCAGATTTTTATCCGAAATTTTTTCAAAAAACCCTTGACATCCGAAAACATCCGCGCTATAATAAAGTACACTTTAGCGCTTAAAAGCATAAAAACTTAAAAGCGTTAAAGCAGAGGGCTTCCTTATTTTGAGTGCCGTACATCTCAACAGTCGTGCGGCGGAATGGAGTTTGTTATGGAAAACTTGGGTGTTTGGCTGACCATCGGCGTATACGTTGCCGCATTGGCTGCCATCGGAATCGTTTCGGGCAGGCAGTCCAAAAGCATTTCGGATTTGACCGTCGGCGGCAGAAACGCCGGGGCGTGGCTTTCCGCACTGTCTTACGGCACCTCTTATTTCTCCGCCGTGATGTTCATCGGCTACGCGGGCGGCACGGGTCTGAACTTTGGCCTGTGGGGCGTTCTGGCGGGGCTTGGAAACGCCGTTTTCGGCTCCTGGCTTGCGTGGAAAATGCTCGCACGCCGCACCCGTGATGTTTCACAGCGCATGAAAATCAAATCCATGCCGCAGTTTTTCCAAAGACGCTACCACAGCGAAAAAATGAAGCTGTTTTCCGCCGTTGTGATTTTCATCTTCCTCATCCCCTACTCCGCTTCCGTTTATAAAGGGCTTTCCTCCGTGGCGCAGGTGCTGCTCGGCATTGACGACACTATTTGCATGATACTCATCGCACTGCTTGCCATCTTTCTGCTGGTTTTGGGCGGATACCTCGTGCAGGCGCGAGCGGACTTCCTTCAAGGCCTTGTGATGTTCTTCGGTGTGCTGTTTCTTATCTTTTTTGTGGTGCGCAGCGAGCGTGTCGGCGGCCTTGCCGGCATTGCGGACTTTGCCAAAAACGGCAGCGGACTGCCCAAGCTGAACGGCAGCCAGTGGACCTCCCTCATCGCCACCGTGCTCATGACGAGCTTCGGCACCTGGGGTCTGCCGCAGATGATTACCAAATACTTCGGCATCAAGGACGACCAACAGGCCAAGCGCGGCGTGTGGATTTCCACCGTATTCGCCCTGCTGGTTGCAGGCGGCGGATACTTCATCGGCTCCCTTGCCCACCGCTTTTTCACCGCAGAGGATTTGGCCGCCATGCCGCAGCCGGTGCAGGATTATGTGGTGCCCAACATCCTGGCCGTTTCCAAGTTGCCCTCCGTGCTGCTGGGGATTGTGCTGGTGCTGCTGCTCGCCGCCTCTGTGACGACGCTCTGCTCCATCACGCTCACCGCCTGCTCTACCCTGACCATGGACCTGGTGAAGGGCAAGCTGCGCCCCCAAATGACCGACAAAAAGCTGGGTACCCTCACCAAATGGCTCTGTACGCTGTTCGTGATTCTCTCCTACATCGTTGCCAACACCAAAACGCCGATTCTGGATATGATGAGCTACTCCTGGGGCATTGTTTCCGGCTCCTTCCTTGCGCCCTATGTTTTGCCGCTGTTCTGGAAGAAGATGAACCGCACCGGCGCGTGGGTTGGGATGCTCTCCGGCTTCTGCCTTGCCATCATCCCCGCCGCGTGCAAACTGCTCACGGGTGTTGGCGTTACGCAGTCCACCGTAGTGCTGCTCGCGGGCAAGGGTCCCGTCTTTGCCGTGGCCGCCATGCTGCTGTCCCTGGCAATGTGCGTGCTGTTCAGCCTCGCCAAGCCCGAAAAGGACCGCAAAAATACAGAATTTTTCTACAATGGACTTGTAGAGAACGAATAATTGTGATATAATTAAAAGAAGTTTTCAAAAAAGAAGCGGGGGAGGAGTTATCGTACAAATCCGCACAGCCACAGCGCAGGACATTCCTGCCATCATGGCGCTCTACCCCGACTTCTTTCTGATACACGAGGCGCTTCAACCGCAGTTTTTCCGCTCCGCGCAGCAGGACAGCTCCTTTTTGGAGAAAACCGTTGTGGGCGAGGACAGCGATTTGCTGGTTGCCGTGGAGTCAGACGAAATCCTCGGCTTCGCGCTGCTGCAAACGCGGGAGACCCCGCCGTTCGGCTGCTTTGTGGATCATCGCTGCGCCTATCTGCTGGATTTGTGCGTTGCACCGGAGCACCGGCGGCAGGGCATCGGCGCGGCGCTGATTGCCGCCGCCGAGCAGTGGGCAAAGGAACGGGCGCTGGCCTATCTGGAGCTGGACGTACTCACCAACAACGAACGCGCCCTTGGCGTATACGAGCGCAGCGGCTTCTCCCCCGTAAGGCAATGTATGCGAAAAATGCTGTAGGGGCGAACTGAGTTCGCCCGATGCCCACGCCTTACGCTTTGCGGGCGAACACAGTTCGCCCCTACGACAAGTAACATCCATCCCTGATACATCTAAAGGAGACTTTACACATGAAAGAACTCTTCCTGGGCAATGAGGCCGTGGCACGCGGTCTGTACGAGGCGGGCTGCACCGTTGGCTCCTCCTACCCCGGCACGCCGAGTACGGAGGTCACGGAGTACGCCGCCGCCTATGCCGAAATCAACTGCGAATGGGCACCGAACGAGAAGGCAGCCCTGGAGGTCGCCTGCGGCGCTTCCATCGCGGGGGCGCGGGCGTTTTCCGGCATGAAGCATGTTGGGTTGAACGTGGCCGCCGACCCTCTGTTCACCGCCTCCTACACGGGCGTGAACGGCGGACTTGTGGTCATCGTTGCGGACGACCCGGGCATGCACTCCTCGCAGAATGAGCAGGATTCCCGTCACTATGCGCGCGCCGCCAAAATCATGATGCTGGAGCCTGCGGACTCCGAGGAATGTCTGCAATTCACCAAGCTTGCGTTTGCGCTTTCCGAACGCTTTGATACGCCTGTGTTCCTGCGTCTGACCACGCGCATTGCGCATTCGCGCTCGCTGGTCACGCTGCGCGAACGTGAGGACACCGCCATAAAGCCCTATGAAAAGAATCCGCAGAAATATGTGATGATGCCCGCCATGGCGCGCGGACGGCATGTTTTGGTGGAAGAGCGCATTGTGAATCAAACCTCGTTCGCGGAAAAAGAGGCCTTTGAAATCGGCCTGAATTCCGTGGAATTCAACGATAAGAAAATCGGCATCATTTCCAGCGGCATCAATTATCAGTATGCCAAGGAAGCCTTGGGCGAGAAGGCCAGCTGCCTCAAGCTCGGCTGTGTGTATCCCCTGCCGGTGGATGCCATCCGCGATTTTGCCGCGCAGTGCGAGACCGTTTACGTCATTGAGGATTTGGATGACATCATCGAATCCCACTGCAAAAAGCACGGCATTGACGTCATCGGCAAGAAAAAATTTCCGCTTTTGGGCGAGTTTTCGCAAAAGCTGGTGCGTGAAATCATTCTGGGCGAAACGCCGGATACCCTTTCGGCAGACATTGCCATCCCGCCGCGTCCGCCCGTGCTTTGCGCAGGCTGCCCACACCGCGCGATGTACTATACCCTGAAGAAAGAAAAGGTTTTCGTCAGCGGAGACATCGGCTGCTACACCCTCGGCTCGCTTGCGCCGCTGGGCATGATGGATACCTGCATCTGCATGGGTGCTTCCGTTTCCGCCCTGCATGGACGCAATCTGGTGGATCCGGCGAACGCAAAGAAGTCCGTTGCCGTCATCGGCGACTCCACCTTTATGCATTCGGGCATCACAGGGCTTGTGGACATTGCCTACAACGGCACGAACTCCGTGGTGATGATTCTGGATAACTCCATCACCGGCATGACCGGGCACCAGCAGAACCCCACCACGGGCATGACGCTCAAGGGCGACCCTGCCGCTGCGGTGAATCTGGAGGAGCTGTGCCGCGCCGTTGGCATCAAAGATGTGCAGGTGGTTGACCCCAACGACCTCGCCGCCATGCAGGCCGCCGTGAAAGCGGCGCTCGCGGCGGACGAACCCTCAGTCATCATCTCCCGCCGCCCCTGCGCGCTGCTCAAGAGCGTGAAGCACCAACCCGCCGCTCAAAATAGATGCGGAAAAATGCACCGGCTGCAAGGCCTGCATGCGCATCGGCTGCCCGGCGATTTCCTTCAAGGAAGGCAAGGCCGTGATTGACTTTACCCAATGTGTAGGCTGCGGTGTTTGCACCCAGCTCTGCCGTTTTGACGCAATATCGTAGGAGGATAATGGGAGCTATGAAAGAAACAAGCATTATGATAGTCGGTGTCGGCGGGCAGGGCACACTTTTGGCCTCGCGCCTTTTGGGCGCGGCGCTGCTGAGCCAAGGGCACGATGTAAAGGTATCCGAGGTACACGGCATGAGCCAGCGCGGCGGGTCCGTTGTTACCTATGTCAAATACGGCGAAAGCGTCAGCTCCCCGATTGTGGAGCAGGGCGAGGCGGATTATATCCTCGCCTTTGAGCAGCTGGAAGCCGCGAGGTGGTTTTCATTTATGAAGCCTGATGGTAGTCTGACGGTCAATACACAGAAGATTGACCCGATGCCCGTTATCACAGGCTCGGCAGACTATCCTGAGGGCGTACTCGACACGCTGCGCGCAACCGGCGCCTGTGTTACCGAGATTGACGCGCTTCCGCTCGCTGTTGCAGCGGGCTCCCCCAAGGCCGTGAACGTCGTACTCATCGGCGCGCTGGCTCGTGGGATGGGCTTGCCGGAAAGCGTTTGGCTGGATGCCATCCGCAAAACGGTTCCGCCCAAGTTTTTGGAGATGAATCTCAAAGCCTTTGCACTGGGGTTCAACCGGGATTAAGAGGATAAGCGGAAGCATTTCCCTTTCCGCTTTTCTGCCGAAACGTGAAAATGGAAAGGAACATCATATATGAAAACAAGCAATTACTACAATGCCGAAATTGAGTGCGCCACCCCGGAATATCTGCGCGCCGTTCAGTCCGCAAGACTGATTAAAATGGTGCACAACTGTTATAACAACGTCCCCTTCTACAAGGCGAAGTTCGATGAAATCGGTCTTGCGCCGCAGGACATCAAATCCATTGACGACTTGAAGAAGCTGCCCTTCACCTATAAGCAGGATTTGCGCGACAACTACCCCTACGGCCTGTTCGCTGTGCCGAAGGAAAGACTCGTGCGCATCCACGCCTCCTCCGGCACCACGGGCAAGCAAACCGTGGTGGGCTACACCAAGGAGGACATCGATGCCTGGTCCGAGGGTGCGGCGCGCGCCATTGCGGCGGCAGGCGGCACCACGGGCGATTACATCCATGTTTCCTACGGCTACGGCCTGTTCACCGGCGGCCTGGGACTGCATTACGGCGCGGAGAAGCTGGGCGCAACGGTCATCCCCGTCTCCAGCGGCAACACGAACCGCCAGATTCAAATTATGCAGGATTTCCAGTCGGACATCCTTTGCTGCACCCCCTCCTACGCCATGTTCCTGGGCGAAACCATCCGCGATATGGGCATTGATCCCAAGACGCTGCCGTTGCGCGCGGGCATTTTCGGCGCGGAGGCCTGGAGCGAGAACATGCGCATTGAGATTGAAAAAGCCCTTGCCATCAAGGCATATGACATCTATGGCCTTTCCGAAATCGCAGGGCCCGGTGTTTCCTACGAATGCTGCGAGCAGAGCGGTATGCATGTTTGCGAGGATTATTTCTATCCCGAAATCATCGACCCGGATACGCTGGAGGTTCTGCCGGACGGCACCTACGGCGAGCTGGTGTTCACCTGCATCGGCAAGGAAGCGCTGCCGCTGGTGCGCTATCGCACACGCGACATCTCCTGCCTCACGCGCGAAACCTGTTCCTGCGGGCGTACGCTGGTGAAAATGCAAAAGCCCAAGGGCCGCACGGACGATATGCTCATCATCCGCGGCGTGAACGTCTTCCCCTCTCAGGTGGAGCATGTCATTCTTTCGCTCGGCATGGAGCCGAACTACCAAATCATCGTGGAGCGCGCCGGGAATCTTGACAGCATGACCGTTTGCATCGAAATGAGCGAGGGCATGTTCTCGGATTCCGTGCGCCGCATTGAGGACGAGGAACGCAAAATCCGCGCCGCGCTGCAATCCACGCTGGGCATCGCCTCGGGCGTTCGCCTGGTGGAGCCGCATTCCTTGCCCCGCTCCGAGGGCAAGGCCGTACGCGTGATTGACAACCGCAAAATATAGAAAGGTGGAAAGAAGAATGGAAATTCGTCAAATATCTGTTTTTGTAGAAAACCGCCCCGGCCGCCTGGCCGACATCACCGCAATCCTTGCGGAAAAGAAACTCGACATCCGTGCGCTTTCCATAGCGGACACCACCGACTACGGCGTTTTGCGCCTGATTGTTTGTGACCCCGACACCGCCGTTGCGGCGCTCAAGGAGGCGGGTCTGACCGTCTCCGCCACACAGGTGCTTGCCATTGGCATCCCTGACGCGCCCGGCGGCTTTGCCGGAGCGGTGCGCTTGCTTGCGGACGCGGGCATCGGCGTGGAATATGCTTATGCTTTTGTGTCACCTCAGGGCGGCGATGCCTATGTCATCCTGCGCGTGGAGGACAACGCCGCCGCAGGCAAGGTGCTGAAAAAGGCGGGCATTCCCCTGCTGACGCAGGAAGCGCTGTTCAACATGGTTAAATAAAAAAGGGAATTCATTTTGCGCAGGGAAATTTCCAGTCCATGGAAAATTACCCTGCGCAAAACGGCTTTTCAAAGGAAGATGCCACCATGAACCTGTAGCAATTTTGCCTTGGGGGCGCAGGGAGTTTTCGGGGATTTTTTCCGCGAAAAAAATCCCCTGCGCTCTTTACTTTTGCGCTTTCATCTGCTAAAATGATGATGGAGTATTATGGAAAGGAAGAAACGATTTTGAACAGTAAATTAAAAGACGGCAATACCGATTTCTTTTTCCGCGCCGTGCTGGAGCTGAAAACGCTGGAGGAATGCTATGATTTCTTTGAGGATGTGTGCACCGTCCCGGAGCTGAAAGCGATTTCACAGCGCATTGTGGTGGCAAAAATGCTCTCTGAAAAGCGCGTTTACAGCGACATTGTCAAGGAAACCGGCGCTTCCACCGCCACCATCAGCCGCGTCAACCGCTCCCTGCACTATGGCTGCGATGGCTATGAGAAAGTCTTCGCGCGTTTGGACGCAAAAAAGGACGGCTGACACCATGTACGATTGCTTTGCCGAATATTACGACCGCCTGATGCAGGACGCGGACTATGCACAGCGGGCGGAGCGCTTTTGCGCGCTGCTGGAAACCTTTGGCATCCCCGGCGGCGATGTGCTGGATTTGGCCTGCGGCACGGGGAGTCTGCTGCCGCTGCTGGCGGCACACGGTTACAGCGTCATCGGGGTAGACCAAAGTGAGGAGATGCTCATGCGCGCACAGGAAAAATGCGCCGTGGCGGGCATCTCTCCCCTGTTGCTGTGCCAGGATATGCGCAAACTGAACCTCTACGGCACGGTGGATTCCGCCGTCTGCGCGCTGGACAGCCTGAACCACCTCCCGGGCGAAGCCGCTGTGGACGAGGCGCTGGCGCGTCTGCGGCTGTTTGTGCGCCCCGGCGGCGCACTGCTGTTTGATATCAACAGCGAGTATAAACACCGCTGTGTTCTGGCGGACAACAGTTTTGTGCTGGAGGACGACACGCTCTTTTGCGTCTGGCAAAACGAATTCGACCCCACAAACAGCGCCGTCACCGTAACACTGGATTTCTTTGAGCCGCTGGACGAGGACTGCTATACCCGGCAAACGGAGCAGTTCACGGAGTACGCCTACCCCCTGCCCCTCTGGCAGACGCTGCTGGAGAAAAACGGCTTTGCGGTGCAGACCATGTACGATGATTTGACGGACAAGCCCGCCCACGCGCACAGCGAGCGCGTGCTGGTGGCCGCGCTGCGGCAAGACTAACGATAGAAAGTGTGAAGAATATACCGATGAGTGAACTGATACGCTGTATTTCCACGGATGGTGCGCTGGTGGCGTTTGCCGCCGACACCACGCAGCTGGTGCAGGAGGCACATGAGATTCACGGCACCACGTCTGTTGTTTCCGCCGCGCTGGGGCGTTTGCTGAGCGCGGCAAGCTTTCAAGGCATCGTCCTCAAGCATAAGGACGCGAGCGTCACCCTGCGCGTGAAGGGCAGCGGCCCTGCGGGCGGGTTGATTGCGGTTTCGGATGCCGCCGGGAACGTGCGCGGTTATGCGGAAAACCCCCATGTGGAGCTGCCGCTGAACGCCAAGGGCAAGCTGGACGTTGCAGGTGCGGTCGGTCTGCCCGGGAGCCTGACCGTAATGCGCGATTTCGGGCAGGGCGAGCCGTATATCGGGCAGATTCCGCTGGTCTCCGGCGAAATTGCGGAGGATATTACGCAGTATTATGCCGCGAGCGAGCAAATCCCCACGGTTTGCGCGCTGGGCGTTCTCGTCGGCGCGGACGGCAATATCCGCAATGCGGGCGGCCTTTTGATTCAGCTGCTGCCGGGCGCTGCGGATGAGGACATCGAAAAGCTGGAGCGCTGTGTGAAAAATTTGGAGCCCATCACTGCCTTGCTCTCCCGTGGGATGAGCCCGCAGGAAATCTGCGAAAGCGTACTGCCGGAATTTCAATTGGAAGTGCTGGACAAACACGAGATAAGCTATTGCTGCAGTTGTTCCTCCGCACGCGTGGTCAAGGCGCTGGTCAGCCTAGGCAAGGACGAACTGGAAGCCATGGCGCAGGAAGGCAAGGCGGAGGTCTGCTGCCATTTCTGCGGCAAGAAATACAGCTATGCCCCGGCGGAAATCCGCCGCTTGCTGCAAAGCATATGACAGCGCGGATTCCGTTGCACGAGCGGGCGGTTTACTTCTTCTTCCCGCGCCGCTGCGGACTTTGCGGTGCCGTCATCACAAGTGAGCGGGAGCTGTGCAGTACCTGTGCCGAATCCCTGCCGCGCATTTTGCCGCCCTGCTGCGGCTATTGCGGTGCCAGCCGCCAAGACTGCAGCTGCGAAAAGCACGTTCCCTTCTATCACACACTCTGTGCGCCCTTTTATTATGAGGGCGCGGCGCGCGAAGGCATTGCGCAGCTGAAATTCCGCGATAAGCCCCGTCGGGCGGAATACCTGGGCAGGCAGATGGCCGAGACCCTGCGCCGCGAGTTCTCCGCGCTGCCCTTTGATTTGGTCTGCTGCGTCCCGCTTTCTCATGCACGTCTGCGGGAGCGGCGCTATAACCAGAGCGCACTGCTCGCCAAACAGCTGGCAAAAGCGCTTGCCCTGCCGCTGGATGCTCAGCTGCTGCAAAAACCGATGGATATCCCCTCCCAGCGCAGCTTCTCGCAGGACAGGCGCAGGGCGAATGTGCTTGGCACGGTTTCCGTCCGTTCGTCCGAAAGCATCACTGGCAAACACATTTTAATCTGTGACGATGTCGTGACAACAGGCGCAACCTTGAACGAATGCGCCAAGATGCTGCTGCTGCACGGCGCCAAGGAGGTCTGTTGCGTCTGCGCCTGCAAAACGCGCAAGGAGAACCGCAAAAAAGCAACGGAAGTTGATGATTTTTGAGAAAGGAGACCGCGAATGCTGGGGACAAATGTCGGCGTAGATATCGGAACCACCCACGTTCTGGTGTATGTAGAAGGCAAGGGCGTTGTGGTGGAGGAGCCCTGCGTGGCGGCGTATTCCACCCTTACGGGGGAACGCATTGCCGTGGGCACGCGCGCGCTGAAGATGGTGGGGCGCAGCCCGGCCTCCATCCGCGTGGTCAAACCCATGCACGGCGGCCTGATTTCCGACTTTATGGCAACCAACCACATTCTGCGGCAGTTCCTCTCTCAGGTCAGCAAAAATATGATGTTCAAGCCCAACGTGGTGGCCTGTGTCCCGGCGGGTCTGACCAAGCTGGAGCAGCGCACGATTCTGGATGTCATCACCACGGCGGGTGCTGCCAAGGCCTGCCTGATAGATGAGCCGCTGGCGGCGGCATTCGGCTCCGGGCTGGACATTCACCGCCCCTCCGGCACAATGGTGGTCAACATCGGCGGCGGCACCACGGACGTGGCGGTCGTCACCATGGGCAGCATGTCCGTTTCGCGCTCCATCCGCGTGGCGGGCAATGCGCTGAACGAGGCCATTGTGCGCTATTTCAAACGCACCGAGCGCGTCCATTTCGGCGAGCGCACGGCGGAAATGCTGAAAATGGAAATCGGCAGCGCCCGTCCGCGCGAAGCGGATGTGGCCATCAGCGCCAAGGGCAAGCACCTTATCACCGGGATGCCTGTGCGCATCGAGGTCTCCTCCACGCAGGTTTATCTGGCCATGCGTGACACGCTGGACAGCATCAGCGATGCCGTCACGGACATCCTGCGCATCACGCCACCGGAGCTGGCGGGGGACATCCAGCACAACGGCATCGTCCTCTCCGGCGGCGGCGCGCTGCTGCACGGCATGGCGGAAATGCTGGAGGCCGACACGGGCGTACCCACCCACGTGGCACCGGAACCCATGCGCTGTGTGGCGCTTGGCGCGGGTCTCGCGCTGAAAAACCCGCAGCTGCTCAGGGCGAACGGCTATGAATTCAAGACGCGGGAGGACATCACGGGGTATCGGGATTAATCCAAGGAGTTGACTATATCAAGCCCGGCGATGCGTTCGCGGGAATGCACAAAGCCATTGCCCAAACCAGGCGCACAAAAAAACAGCGTCTTGTCCATTTCGGCAAAACGCTGTTTTGAAATTATGGTCAGCCGCTGAGTTTCTCCATCAAAAAGCTGTCGAAGTCGATTTCGTCGAAGTCCATCTCCGGCGCTTGCAGGACAGGTTTTTCCGCATCCCTCTTCTCCTTTTCCGCATCCGGCGAAGCCATGCACTGCAAAGCCACGCTCTGCAGAGCGGGCAAGTCCTGCGCCGACATGCCGAGAATCGCGTCAATATCCGAGAAATCGATTTCGGGCAGGGCAGGGGCGATTTTTAGGGGGACTTCCTGGGGCAGAATCGGCACTGCCGGGGTTGCTGTTGGTGCCGCGGGCGGCATAACCGGAATCGGCGGCAGGGGCGCAGGCGTTTTCTGCTCCGGCTTCGCCATGGGCGGCAGCTGGGACAGCTCGGTGGAAAATACATCCTCATATTCCTGCGGAACGGCGGGGATGTCCGCAGCAAGAAGTGTTTCGGCAACGGACACAATGTGAAGCCGCATCAGCAGGCGCAGCAGCACAAACAGCAGCACCAGCAGCAAAACCGGCAGGGCAATCCACTTGAAAATACCTGCGGGCTTGTTGATGTCATGATAAATCTGCGCCGTCCAGTTCATGGGTGACTGCACAATGCCCAAAATGTCGGTATAGGGAATGAGCGTGGAGCTGGGCATGAGGTCGGCAATGCTTTCCCGCACGGTGAAATTGCCGCTGAGGGTGTTGGCGAGCTGGCGGGTAAGGATTTTTTCGTCCTGCCGATAGGTCACAAAGACCTGCGGCTTGCCGTCCACGGCTTCATGAATGGCGCGCT